>Ga0209536_100000012_pt1 | contig 271281 bp, 251 predicted proteins | sample DeeMarSeWOR28_12_FD_187461 | JGI IMG/M metagenome (GOLD analysis project Ga0209536, IMG submission 187461) | Marine sediment microbial communities from White Oak River estuary, North Carolina - WOR-2-8_12 (SPAdes) (version 2) | ecosystem: Environmental > Aquatic > Marine > Intertidal zone >... | reverse complement strand
ATCGAAGGCAAAGAGAGGTGGCAAATGAGAAAACATGACGAAAACGTTCACCTGAAAACCCTGATCATCGACGACGATCCGTTCGTTCGCAGCACCTTCGAACTGCTGTTTGAAGAAATCGGATGGTCGCTGCTGACCGCCGATTCGGCCGAAAAGGCCCTGGAGATGGTCAAAAGGGAAGACTTCGACATCATTGTCAGCGACTTCGGGCTGCCGGGAATGAGCGGTCTGGAATTCTTCCAGCAGGCAATGATCGCCTGCCCGGCATCGATCCACATCCTGATGTCGGCCTGCGGAGATGATGAAATCATATCCCGCGCTTATGAAATCGGTCTGGATGATTTTCTGCAAAAACCGTTTACGCTGGAAACCCTGCTGGCCACCATCGCGGTACATGTGCGAAAAACCAGGGTGATATACGGCGAACTGCCGGCGACGGCCCTCGCAGCGGCGTAAGCAACAATGTTGGCAGTTCCGGGGCAGACACAGCCCTCGACATAATGTCCCTGCCGGTCGGGATTGCAGGCTGACAGCGTTGACCGGCGTAAACCATCAGCAACTGTTTTCCTCCTGTTTCACGTACTTCTCGGAAAAAGGCACGGATCCGGCAACCGTGCCTTTTTCACATTCGAAAAACAGTACGGGCCTGGCATAGCGTCCAGGCCCGTAATCAGTTGTGGTGATCCCACCGGGATTCGAACCCGGGTTACCGGCGTGAGAGGCCGGCGTCCTAACCGCTAGACGATGGGACCGCTACCGTTACCCTTCGATTGTAAATAGATAGGAAATAAGCGCTTCAAAGTCAATGGTTTTTCGTTTCACCGCGCTCTAGTCGCTGCGCGAAATGCCAATTCCGCTAAACCCCTGCAGGCGTCCGGCAGTTCGGTTCTGCCATGGTTCCCACCGATTTTCTTCCAAACAGCGCCACCGAGGGTTTTTGGAAATTCGTACCTGTCGGCGATTACGGGTTTTTCTTTCCCTGGCGGATCCCGACCAGCAGGTAGGGAATAAACCCCACAAACGGAATGGATGCCACGATCCACCAGAAGGCCTTCATTCCGACCGATTTGAAGTCCCGCTGGGCGACATCGACGACCGCCCAGACCGTCACGACGAAAAAGGGAACGCAAAGTGCCAGAAAAATTACCAGTTTCTTCAATGTCATTGTCAACTCTTAAGCAGATCGGATACTTTCAGTACCGCCTGTACGTACCGCTCACTGTGATTGTAATGATAAATGACCTTGGCCGCCTGCTGCCGGTCGATTCCGGGCCGCCAGCCGTGTTGTTTCAGGTAGGAAGCCACGCTGGCGATCGCATCGGCATCGTCGAACAGGTTGATCCTGCCGTCATCGTTGCCGTCCCTGGCCAACGGGCCGATATTGCTGGGCATAAACTGGGCAATGCCCATGGCACCGGCAAAAGAGCCGCTGACCTGGGTGGGATCGAAGCCCTCTGCCCGGGCATGCCGGAGATAGGCCCTGAGCTCGCGGTAGGCCCATGCCGATTTTTGCTCAATCTTCTCGTCGAACACCTCGCGCGTCAGTTCCGGTGTGTTTTTCAACTGCTCCCAGAGTGCGTCCTGGACCTTCGGATCCGAGAGCGCCGCCATGGTGGACAGGGTGTTGAGAATGGATCGGGAGCCGAGCAACTTTCCCAGCTGGGTTTCAATCAGGATGATCGCGGTGATGACCTCTTTGTGGACGCCGTATTCACTCTCGGCTTCCGCAAAAGCATCGCGGTGATTGTGCATATATTGCCTGGCCCGCCGGATCTGGCGCGGATCGCTGTACTGGTCATAATCGACCTTGGATTCATGATGCACGAAATAGACCGAAATGCTGCGGGTTTCAAACACCACCTCGGGCCGGGCGTACAGCGAGCGGATCATCGTCTCCTCCAGCCCGTCGGCAATCAGCCGCTGCTGAAGGGAATCGAAATAATCGATTGACTCTGCGGCCGGGGCCGTGGAAACCAGACCGAAAATCACCAGCCAGCCAAGCAACCGCCTCAATGCCTTGCACATGATGGTAGAACCTTTCTGTGAGCAGTCGAATCTAAAACCGCTGGAAACCATGTCAGAATCTGAAACCGCCTTGCGGCCACCACACGGAAATGGTACAAGCGTCGAAATCGGAGCCCCTGATCCATAAAAATAGCACAAAGACGATCGATTTGAAATCGTGAAAAAGACCTCCAAATCCATTTTCGCCTGCCAGAGCTGCGGATATCAGGCCCCAAAGTGGCTCGGGAGATGTCCCGATTGCGGCAGGTGGGACAGTTTTGCCGAAGAAAGCCGGAAGGTGACTGTCGGCGGCACTTCCCGGATCCTTGCACCATCGGAGAGCCAGCCGGTACCCATCGACTCCATAAAACTGGAATCCGAAAACCGCCTGCTGACCGGCATCGGGGAATTCGACCGGGTTCTGGGGGGCGGTATCGTGCCGGGAACGCTGGTTCTGATCGGCGGTGACCCGGGCATCGGCAAATCCACCCTCATGCTGCAGGCGCTATTCGGCCTTGCCCGCAACGCTTTTCGTGTGCTCTATGTCTCCGGAGAGGAATCGGCCCGCCAGATCCGTATTCGAAGCAAACGGTTGCAGACCGTATCGCCGGGAATGCTGGTGGTTTCGGAGGTCGACCTGGATGCCGTGTTGGCGATGGTCGAAAAGATCCGCCCGGATGTTATGGTCATCGACTCCATCCAGACCATGTACAGCAGTGATCTGACTTCTGCGCCGGGCAGCGTGACCCAGGTCAGGGAGTCGACCGTTCGGTTGATGCTGACCGCCAAAAGAACCGGTATCGCTGTATTTCTCGTAGGCCATGTCACCAAGGAGGGTGCGATTGCCGGGCCGAAGCTCCTTGAACACATGGTCGACACGGTCCTTTATTTTGAAGGTGATCGTAACCACATGTTCCGGATTCTGCGGGCGGTGAAAAACCGGTTCGGGTCAACCAACGAAATCGGCGTGTTCGAAATGAAAGACAAGGGCCTGGAGGAGGTTGGCAATCCCTCAACTGTCTTTCTATCCGAGCGTCCGACCGAGGCCCCCGGATCGGCAGTTACCGCCAGCATGGAGGGCACGCGGCCGATACTGGTCGAACTGCAGGCGCTGGTGAGCAGCAGCAGCTACGGCACCTCCCGGCGAACGATCCTCGGCCTCGATCCCAACCGGGTTGCACTGCTGGCTGCGGTGATGGAAAAGAAGGTGGGCATGCACCTGGTGGGCCACGATATCTTCATGAATGTGGCCGGTGGAGTGAAGATCGACGAACCGGCGGTAGACATGGGAATCGTGGCAGCGATCGCGTCGAGCTTTCTCGACAAGCCGATTCCCGACGGAACCCTGGTGCTCGGCGAGGTAGGACTGGCAGGAGAGGTCAGGGGTATCGGCCAGCTCGACACGCGGATCAGCGAGGCCCGCAAGATGGGATTCACACGCTGCCTGGTGCCGGAAAGCAACCGGCGCAGGATAGCGGATACAGACGGTATCGAAATCGCCGGGGTGGACACCATTAACCGGGGAATCGAAAATCTGTTTTAGCCTCCGCGTCCATGGATTTCTATTTGGCCGAGGACAAAATCCCGACGCCCCGGACTTGACGAGGCCTTCGCAAACAGAGTAATTAAAACCAGTTTTCATACAACAGATGGCTTCCAAGCAAAACCGCTGGAGTGATCATTACAGCCGCCGCGCCAAACGGGAGAATTATCCGGCGCGCTCTGTCTACAAACTGCAGGAAATGCAGCAGCGGTACAAGTTGATCCGCAAGGGCGACCGGGTTCTGGATCTGGGGTGTTATCCCGGCTCCTGGCTATTGTATGCGGCCCGGCTCACCACCGGCAGTGGGCAGGTGGCCGGAATCGACCAAAAGAAGGTGACCGTGGCCCTGCCCGGGCATGTCTCCGTCCATATAGGAGATGTGACCACCCAGGCCGAGGCTCTCCTCGAGCAGATCGGCGAACCCTTCCAGGTGGTGCTGAGCGACATGGCTCCGGCCACCACCGGGCAGAAAGATGTCGATGCCGCCCGGTCTTATGAGCTCTGCCTGACGGCACTGCAGTTTGCCGACAGACTGCTGAGCCGCAGCGGCAACTTCGTGTGTAAAATATTCCAAGGCAGTGAGTTTGCCGAATTCTCCAATGCGGTGAAACAGCGGTTCAAAACCGACCGGATCTACAAACCGCGCAGCAGCCGGAAAGCCAGCAAAGAAATCTACATTATCGGTATCGGAAAAATATGAGGAGGGACATATGTCGGGACACAGCAAGTGGTCCTCCATAAAGCACAAAAAGGCCGCGACGGATGCCCGGCGGGGTAAAGTTTTCACCAAACTCATCAAAGAGATCATGGTGGCCGCGCGCATGGGCGGCGGCGACCCGAACGCCAACCCGCGGCTGAGAACCGCCATCCAAGCGGCCAAAAACGAAAACATGCCCAAAGACAACATCGAACGGGCCATCAAAAAGGGCACCGGAGACCTGGAGGGCGTAAGCTACGAAGAGAGCATCTACGAGGGATACGGCCCCGGCGGTGCGGCCGTACTGGTCGAATCGCTCACCGACAATAAAAACCGTGCGGTAGCCGACATCCGCCACATTTTTTCCAAAAATGGCGGCAATCTCGGTGAAAACGGCTGTGTAGCCTGGATGTTCGATAAAAAAGGATATTTCCTCGTGGCAAGCACAGCGGTGGAGGAAGACAGGCTGATGGAAACCGCTCTGGAGGCCGGCGCCGAAGATGTGCGCGAAGACAACGGCAACTTCGAGGTAATCACGGCGCTCGAAGATTTCGAAGCGGTCAAAGGGGCCATCGAAGCCGCGGAAATTCCCACCATTGAAGCCGAGGTTACCATGCTGCCGCAAACCAGCACCAACCTGAGCGGTAAGGAAGCCGAACAGATGCTGCGCCTGATGGAAATGCTCGATGATTGTGAAGACGTTCAGAAGGTATATACCAACGCGGACATCCCAGCAGACATCGTAGAGCGCATGTGACCGGGAAACAGATTCGCTGATGCCTGGCCAGCCGAATCGTGTCGGCAACACCGCAGACAGCGTGCAACCGGGGGAATGATCCATGATCAGCGCCATTGTGATGGCCGGCTACAACAACAAGCGGGCGGTGAAAAAATACGCTAAAATTGTTGCCGAACACTATGGTGAAAAGTTCATCGAAACCGGTTACAAACCACTGCGAGAGTTTGAAACGTTGCAGGAAGGCCGGCTGGTCAGAAAACCGCTGATTCAGTTCACCCTGGAAAAGCTCGCTGCGATTGAACATATCGGCGATGTCGTCATCGTCGGCCACCAGATGCTGCTCGAACAGCGTCTTCGCAAGATCATTCAACAATTCAACAAACCCTGCCGGATCATCAACCAGAACACCAAAATTTCTCCGGAGGCGATCCGCCGCTTCCGGATCCGGCCGCGCAAAGTCAAATACAGTTCCATCGCCGGCAACATGATCAAGGGATATACAGCCAGCAACGCCTTCGCAGAGCGCTCCCACGCATTGTTTGTCGCCGCCGACTCGCCGTTGACCACCCGCCGGTACATCGAATACTTCCTGGGCGTGGCTGCTGAGTTCCAATCGCAATTCGCTATCATCGTTCCGGGGGTGTTGATAGAAGGCAATCTCGACAAACTCGGCAGAACCCCCCTCAAATTGATCAACGACACCGGTTTAAAGCTATCCGACGAGAAGGACGCCTACGGCAGGCAAGGATACCGACTCTCTTCGCTGCTGTTCGGCAATCCGCACGGTTTCGATGTAAACACGGCCAACACGGCTTACAACCTGCGCAAGTGCGTCAATCCCAACGTACAGCTAAAGCTTTTTAGAATTACCCGCAGCCTCGGCTACGCCAACGTCTATTCAAAGTATTTCCTGAAAAGGGATTTGACGATTTCGGAGGTGGAAAACATCACATCCGCGTTTTTCGGCGGCCGGTTGAAAATCATACCGGTACGAGATGTCGAATCGAGTTACGATTATGACGGAACCGATATAGAATTTTTCCGGATCAGCGAGATTCTGCGAAACCGGGGACCGGAGGCCGAAGAACCGCGCCATCGGTCCGGGCGGTCACAGTAAGCTACCGGGGAAAGCCTCCGCGGCCTGTCGAAACAGCAATTCCAACCGTCGTTCGGCGCTCAGCAGTTCATCGGCGGTCTGAAACCTGGATGCCAGTTCGGTAAATATCGTTTCAAATCCGACCGGTTGCCGTCCGGCCGCAGCGTAATCGACGGGCTCTCTGCGAACCATGCGGTCGGTAAAAAAGTAGTGGCACAACCCCTTCCCGTTGTCCTGGCGAAACGGCCAGTCGATTTTCACAAACAGCAAATCCCGCAGCTTCCGGGAAAAGGCAGGATGGTCGCTAACAGCGCTTGGTGAAAGGGTGGCTGCCACTCTGTTCTGTATCTCCGCAATCAGGGCCCCGAGCAGGGTCGTCTCCGTGATGACCAGGCCGTAGGCATACCAGTCTCCGGCAAGCCGCCGCACGATCTTTTTGACCTCCGGGGGCAGGTCCCGGTGGGAAGGACAGAAGTACTGGCGGCACGCCATCCCGCCGTAATAACTCAGCCCGCGGTAGTCGATCCCCTTGTTGCCGTCGGCCAGCGGGTGCAGCAGGCATCCCACCCGCTGCCGGCGGTCGCCGATCAGCCCAACAAACGGACAGTGGTGGAAATCGACCCAGGGGCGGTGGTGCAGTTGATCCGACTCCACCTGCCGGCCAAAATCCGTGATGTCCTCTGCACTGCGGGGCAGCCGTTCGAAGCGCTGCGTGCGCTCTGCCAGCATTTTCTGCAAGCCGGCAAATGAACCGTCCGGTGCATTATAAAGGCCGCAACACGCCGCACAGGACACGTTTTCACTGACCTGGCACAGATAAACACCACCGGGTATGGCAGTTTCTGAAGACAATGGTTTCACCTGATTCGCCAGATGAGACGGGTCCTACAGCCGCAGGGCCAAACACAATGCATCCATTTCGGGGGAATGCGCCGGCAAAAAGCTATACAGGTGGATCGAACTCCATTTGCTCGAAGCGCTGATCAATTGGTTGAAGCTGTCGGCATCGACGAACCTGACATTGTCTGCCACCAGCAGCCCCCCGGACCGCAGCAACCGCTCACAGTGGGGCAGGCATTCGGCGTAGCTTTTCTTTTCAATGTCCAGAAAGATCAGATCAAAGCTGGGGCTCAACTGCCCGAGCTGCTCCAACGCCTCCCCGATCCGCAATTCCACCTGCTGCTCCAAGCCGGCTTTGCGCAAATTCCGGGCCGCCCTGGCCGCCATCTCCGGCTTCTTTTCGATGGTCACCAGATGCCCGCGGGCCGGGCTGAGTGCCCTGGCGAGGAATATAGCCGAATATCCGGTGGCAGTGCCGATCTCCAGAATCCGCCCTGCACCGCTGATCGAAGCCATAAGGAAAAGCAGCTGCCCGACCAGCGGGCCCACGATGGGGATGTCCTCCTTTTCGGCCTCCTGCTCGAGTTCCATCAACAGCGCATCTCGGGGTGGCAGCAACTGTCTGAAGTAGTCTTCGGGATGTTCGATCAAATGGGACATGTGACTCTTCTCTGTCCGGTGCTCAGGGTTCGGTCGACAGTATTTCGTATTCGGTGGTGATCTGCGCGACCCCACGAATTGTGGCCGCCACCGAGCAGTATTTTTTTTCTGATAGTTCGATCGCCTGCTGCACGGCCTTTTCCGTCAGATCTTTACCGCGGAGTCGAAAGGAGAGATGTATTTTCCGAAACGGCCATGGTGCTTCCTTATCGTGCTCTCCATCTGCATCGATCTCCAGCATGCTCACCGGGATTCGTTTTTTCTCCAGTATCTCGACTACATCATACGCCGTGCAGGCAGACAGTGAAAGCAGCAGCAGTTGCGAGGGACGTATACCACTGGGGTCCTCTTCGCCGGAGATGACCACAGCGTGCTGGTTGGAGTCCATTCCCACGAATTGTTTTCCCGAGACCCATCGTACGGTCGTTGTCGGCATCGGCTATCTCCTTTTCTCAGGTTGATGCTCCGAAGAGCGCGGGTTTGGGCCGTCCAATCATTTACGCACGCGATATCGCACCAGTATTTCATCTGCTCCGAGCGGTTCGTACTCGAGCAGCTGCAGTTCCATGGATAGCTCAGCGGCAAACAGTGTCAGCCCGGCGCCAAAGACTTTTGGCGAGTAGGTAACCTGGATTTCGTCGATGAGTCCTTGCCTGGCAAAAAGGGTATTGATGGTGGCTCCTCCGGCCAGAATCACATCAACGAAACCTTCCGCCTCCAGGCTGGTAAGCAGGGCAGCCGGATCGCTGTCCGTATAAACGAGATCCGGGTGGGAAGACCGGCGCTGCTTGTTTCGGGTCAGGACGATGTTTTTCCTGCCCGGCAGGGGCTTGCCGATGGCATCGTAAGTCCTGGAGCCCATTACAACCACACCGGCTTGCTGGGTAACCCGTTTGAACATGGCCTTGTCCTGGCCGCTGGTCCAATCGGGGAAATGGTTCGGTCCTCTGGCAATCATCCCGTCTGCCGTCATCGCCATCAGCAGCAAGACCTTCATGTGCCACTCCTCGTTTTCGATAAGAATCGGTGCATCCGGTACGGGACCGGCAACACCTGGTTCCGGCCCCCTAGTTTCCCTGTCACCTGAGATGGTGAAAGAGGGTTTCCCGCTGAAAGGTTATTTTTTCAGATTAAATACGAGTCTCCATTGGGACAGGCCCTTGCGCATGAGAACTTCGTTCTCTTCGATCCGGACAACTGAATACCCTTCTATGAAACCTCCTTCTCGAAGGATGCTGCCGTTGATCACCGCCAGCCGGTTCTCGGCGACGGGAGACCACGAGACGGCCTGCAATTCCAATCCGGTTTGCAGAACCGGCCATTGAGCCCCGGTTTGCAGCTCGGCCTGATTGCCGGGCAGCGGCGGGGCCGGCTGCCGCTGTTTTTGGCTTTTCGGGGTTCGGGCTGCAGCGGCGGGGACAGCTCTGGCCTTCGGTTCGTCTCCAGGAACCCGCCGGCGCCGGCTGCCCGCAAGGCTTTTGTCCGGCGGACGCCGAACTGCCGTTTTCGAGTCGCCGGCCAAAGCGATCGGCTGTTTTTGCAGCGCTTCGGACGGCAGGGGGGCGCTCGGCAGCTGTGCCGATGGGGCAGGAGGTTCATCGGACGATCGCATGTAAACAAGAAACCAGCCAGCGGCAGACAGCACCACCACTGTCAACGCTGCCCACAAAACCGGGGCGAACCGTCCCGAGTTAATCTCCCACCGGCGAAGTGTTTTCTTGACCCCGGGGGTTTGCGGCCAAGAGGTATTGCCGCCGGTTCTGCGGGGATATTCGTCTTCGAGTTTTCTCAGCGCTTTAAGAATGGAACTCAATTCAGCGGTTTCCTATCCAACTGCTGCCCCGGCAACCTCACCTTGCCATCTGCAGCGGTTTTGATACGACCGTCTTCGTACGACAATACCAGGTGGTTTTGTCCACCCGAGTACATTTATCTGTCCGTTATGCGGGGGCCGGCCAGCGATTCCTTCTCATTGAACAGTGCAATCTTGGTCAACGGCCCTACGATTCCGTCGGTTGTCAGTCCGTATTTGGCCTGAATTTGCTTGATGACCTGTTCGGTTTCCCAGTCGTAATGAGGGCTGATACTGATTTGGTCGTATCCGATCTCCTTCAAAAAAATCTTCAGCATGATGATCGACTCATGCGGAACCTTGCGGGGAACTATGCCGTTGAAGGGTAGAACATTCCTCCAGGGGATGTAAACATTTCCGGTACAATACGGTTGGACCGTGTCGATGGCCGTCTCGACCAGCTGGTTCGCTCTTGCCCGGCTGAGGGATACGTCGGCGGCGTTTACTGCGCGGATAACCAGAAATCCAGGCCCGGGATATTCGGGAAGGCGGATTTCCAGAATTGCGGGCAGATTGAGCTTGCGGATCAAGTCAAAATCGCATCCGACGCGAACAACCGACAGCCCTTTTCCCCGGGCGGCTTGCCGAAAAAAATCATAGTCGTCGATCATTTCATCCAGCTCGGGAGGGATGTGCGGCTCTTCGCCCCACAGCCCCAAAATGTGGGCCAGCGCCAAGTGGCGGGCTTTGCGAACATCCATATCCTGCAAAAATCCCAGCAATTCATCCGGGCCGGCAGCCGATTTATTTACCGGGGCTACCGCCAGTGGATCGGCGCCCTTCTCCGGTGCGGGATGCGCAATCGCCTCGCCATTGCCCGCAGCGTTATGCGGCCTGCGGTCGGCAATTTTGCCGATCAGAACTTTCGGATTTACCGATGTGGCATAAAAGCCGGCCGCCAGCAAAGCCAGCGTGCACGCAACTACGACAGCGGACAACAAAACGGGATGTCGCAGGATGGGAAAGCCGGACTGTCGGGTCGCTGCTCTGCCGGCCAGCTCCCGTATGGCCTTGCGGGCGATCCTTCCGGTGATCTTTTTCTGGTTGCGCCCGAATGCCGTCAACAGCGCCCGATCACAGGCGATATTGATCAACCGTGGTATCCCGCCCGAATACCGCGATATGCGCCGGTAAGCACCTGGGTTGAAATGCACTGGAGATCCCTTGGCCGCGACGTGAATGCGATGTTCGATGTACTCGCGCACTTCCGTAAAGGTCAATGGGGACAGATGGCAGCTGAGGGTGATTCTCTGGCTCAGTTGCCGCAGCTCGTAAGTGTCTAAGGTCTCGCCGAGTTCGGGTTGACCGACAAGAATGATTTGCAGCAGTTTGGACTTGCTGGTTTCCAGGTTGGACAGCAGCCTCAATTGTTCCATCACGTTGCGCGGAAGATTCTGGGCCTCATCAATGAGCAGGATGACCTTCTTTCCTTCCACCCGTTTGCGTATCAAATATTCGTTTAGGGTGTCGATCAGGTCTTTGCTATCGTCAGCGTCAGCGGAAATGCCGAACTCTGCATTGATGGTTTTCAACAGCTGGCGCGGGCTGAGCCGGGGATTAAATATGTAAGCCGCCTCGGTCTGCTCGTCCAGATTCTCGAGGAAAACACGGCACATCATGGTCTTGCCCGTACCCACCTCCCCGGTGATCTCCACGAAGCCGTCCCCTTGAGACAGGGCATAGGTGAGATGGGCCATCGCTTCTTCGTGGCTCTTGCTCAGATAGTAATACTCGGGATCGGGTACGAGTTTGAAGGGCCTTTCCCGAAATGCGAAAAAATTCTTGTACATCAGTGTGCCTGGGCCCGTGCTGGGGGTTACCGGTTTCCGACGATGTCGGGATATGCGCTGTAACTATTCATTTTAACAGAAAATTTATCCGTTATAAATATGTTTGTCGATTCGGCTGTCCGTTCGGCCATCGGCTGCACAAACACCGCGCGCATCTTCGAAGAATATTTACGACCCGCATGCAACACCTGTGAGAGGCTAAAACAGCTCGAGCTGATCCATCTGGCCGCTGTCAAAATGACTGATAAAAAGCTCCACCTGTTTTTTCAGCCCTTCCACCCCTTCCCTGTTTGTCAACTTCCAGGTGTAAAGATCCCGATGCAACTGCCGGCTATCTTCGCTCAAGGCCTCGATTACCTGTACCCTGGCGGGCTCCCAGATCAGATGCGCTTCTTCCATCGGCAGCCCGATCTTCTGAAAATACCAGTTGCAGCTCCTTTCCCACCAGATGGACATAGCAGAGTCGTTGGTCTGGGCTCCTTCAAAGTAAAACAGCGTCCACTCGAGCTGTTTCAGCGGGATGTGCAGGTCGCGGGCGACGTCCTTCAGCACGCGCCGCCCCTGGGGGGTGTGCATGTCAAGCGCCACCCAGTACGGAAACGCTTGGGTGTGTTGCGCGGCAAGCTCAACAGGTGGGATGTCGCCGATAACAGCCAGGTAGGCAGCCGCCTGAATGACTGCTCGGTCTCTGGCCAAACCCGCCTGCCGGAACCGGTGGGCATTTTCAACGAGTATTTTGGCGCAGGCGGCAGTTTTGATTTGATCCACCCAGTTCCAGAATTCATCCGGGCGGCGGACCGCATTGGACACGATTCGGATGTGCCTGTCCTCCGCAGACCCTGTCAGCACCGAGCGATCTCCTTCGCTCAGTGCATAGGCCAAAAATCCGAGACCGGTGGCATCTTTGGCTTTCTTCGAGCGGGTTACTTTCACCAGCGCGGCCACTTTGCTGTGAAATTTGCGGTTGAATACCAGGTCGGTGCCCAGTGGCCAGCATTCTTCGAAGGTGACAATCGCTGTCTGGTTTCGAAACCAGTTTTTTTCCTTGCTGCTCAGGCTCTCCAGGATGGCACTGGTGGTAAAAACCAGATCGACATCTCCCCGCCGCACAGCTTTCTGCAACAAGGAACGAAAGCGGGCGTCGATATCCCAGTGGTGTTTATCGGTAATCGCCATTTCTTCGCAAAAACGTCGTGGGTCTCCAAACGCTTCACAAATCCGATCTGAATCGCATCATTGGCCTGATTGGCCCTTACTACAGACGGTAGTGCTCTTGGGACTGAAAGGCCTTATTTGCCGAAGCGATCTGATGTGCTGAATCATTTCGGTTCAAAAAAATCTTGTAGGTTGATGACCTTGTCGTCTTTTTTTGCGGCGGCTTTCAAACCGGCGAGAGAGACTTTGCGCTTTTCTTGCCGCAGATCCTCGATCATGCGCTGCAGTTCGGGCTTGCGTTTGACGGTCTGTTCGATTTGGTCGCTCAGCTTGCCCCAACGCTCTTCCAGATCGCCCGGGTCCAGAGAAAACCCACCGAAGGTTTTCAAAACGCTGCACAGGGCTGCGAGCAGGCCGTAGTGGGAGGTACCCTGCAGGTAGTAGGGACAGTGGCTCCAAATGCTTACACAGTCGTAGCCCGATCCGGCCCCCTCCATTTGAAGAAGGGAGTGAATCGCGCTGGGCCCTTCATAGGATATCCGGTTTACACTGCCTGCTTCGAGCCGGGCCATCAGAGTTTCCGAAGAAGCCATGCCGGAAATGCGGCGATCCGAGTGCATCACGTTGTCGTACATGCTGCCCAGGGTGATCAACGTCCGCCCGCCCAGCCGACGCCCCAGCGCAAACAGCTCATCTGCAAATCGCTTCCAGTGCAGTGCCGGCTCATCCGCCTTCAAAATGACCAGATCCGGTTCTTCCGCTGCGGTGCGCGCATAGAAAAACGTTCCTCCTGGAGGGTGAAGAGCCGTCAGTCTGCCTTCTTCGATCTGCACAATCGGCCGGGACTGGTCGAAACGGTAAAAAACGTCCGGGTTGATCCGGGCAAACGCTTTCGCCTCGAGCTTCTCCACCAGATGGTCCGCCATGTCTGTAGCCACGTTCAGCGCATTGCCCCAACCGAAAAAACCGGCGATGAGAAGCGGCTGCTGAAGATCGGGCACATCATCCAATTGAATATCCGGTGCGTCCATGCGATCAGTTTTGCAGCTAAAAACGGCGATGTCAAGCCACGGGGCCGCCGACACGGCAATTGCGAGCCCGCTGTCGGTCGGTCAATGCCATCGATGTGCCAAGGGTTTGCCAGCCGGATTCGACCGGGAGAAAAACCTTCAATCTGCGGCTTTGTCCGCAGCCATATACTGGTTGACCCTTGACATATCGACACCGGTTTTGCTACCTGAAAAGATGTCCGACGATTACGGATCCATAGATGCTTTCGTTCCGGTCGCCGGCACCGGCAGTGTGTTCGGCCGCTGTTCACTTCAGCGAAACCTCCGTTTTACTTCGAACTTCCGGCAACGGCTGCGGCGAGATGAGACAGATCCACGCTGGTTTGCCGACCTTCATATACTACCAACAGAAGCCGTTTTGACCCGCCGATGCCGGTGATGGAACAACATCACCGACACAGCGACGGCTATCTCGACGATGCGCCGTCTGTGCGCTTTCCGGCGGCATCCGCACCGCCATAAGAGTCCGGGCCGGCAACCACAAGCAGTGAGAAGGGAGCTGACGTTGAGCCGACACAAGAAGGTTAAAGACCTGCAGGCCTACCTGGACGATACCGACGGGCGACAAGACCGGCTGCAGATCGTAGAAAACGCGCTGCAGGAAAGCGAAGCCAAGTACCACCGGGTGATCGAGAATATCGAGGACGGCTACTACGAAGTCGATCTGGCCGGCAACTTCACCTTTTTCAACGACGCCATGGCCCGTATCGCCGGATATCCCCGCCGGGAACTGATGGGCATGAACAACCGGCAGATAATGGACGAATTTAATGCCAGGCGGGTCTATGAAGTCTTTAACAAGGTTTTCGTGACCGGCATGGCGGCAAAAGCATTTGATTGGGAGCTTATTCGAAAGGACGGGGAGAAATGCACGCTCGAAGTGTCGGTTTCCCTGCGAAAATCTCGCCACGGGAAGCCGATCGGTTTCTCGGGAATTGCCAGGGATATTTCCCGCCGCAAAATGATGGAGCACGCCCTGCGGGAAAGCGAGGAAAAATACCGCACGATCATCGAAAACATTGAAGACGGATACTACGAAGTCGATCTGGCCGGCAATTTCACTTTCTTCAATGACTCTCTGTGTCGCATGACGAGCTATTCGCGAGACGAGTTGATCGGCAGAAACTACCGGGAAATAATGGACGAATACAACGCCAAAAGAGTCTACAACGTTTTCAATACCGTATTTATAACCCAGCTCTCCACCAAGGCCGTGGACTGGGAACTGCTTCGCAGAGACTCTTCCACGCGCTATATCGAGGTTTCGGTTTCTCTGCGCAAGAATCTGACCGGTGTTCCGGTCGGTTTCATGGGTATCGCCCGAGACATCACCGAAAGAAAAATGAACGAACGGACCCTGATCGCCAGGGAGGAAGAACTGAAAACCAAGACGACCAACCTGGAAGAAGTCAACACCGCATTGAAAGTGCTGCTGCGTCGCAGAGAGGAAGACAAGCGAGAGCTGGAGGAGACCGTGATGACCAACCTCGACGACCTGGTTCACCCATACCTGGAAAGAATCAGGAAAAGCGCCAATAACAAGAAATTGCTTGAAATTGTCGACGTCATGGAAACCAATTTACAAACCATTACTTCACCTTTTTTCCACAAACTCTCCTCACAGATTCAAAACCTGACCTCGGCTGAGATTGAAATTGCCAACCTGGTAAAACAGGGGAAAAGTACCAAAGAGATCTCCGATCTGCTGAATGTCTCCATCAAAACCATTGAAACCCATCGATTGCATATCCGGAAAAAATTGGGGCTCAGCAAAAAACGAGCCAGTCTCAGGACCCACCTGCTGTCCATTCGCTGACAGCCGTGACCTTCGGTCTGCCATCGTGGCCGACGAACCTGTCGTTTGATAACCCCCGGCAGAAGACAATCGCCCGGAGAGACGGCCGACCGCCGCGGCCGTTTATCGGATGGTGACAATTTTATTGTTTTGGGTGGTCGAAGCTTTAGGGCCGGCAGCCGGTTCACTCCAGAGCGTTGCGGAAAATCTGATAGCGCCGCTGCAACCCAGCATGGCTCCGGGGTTTAAAAACCCGGCCGTGACCGGGTTTTGGCCAGTGAGGCGGGCTGCCGCACGACAGCCACGCAATTCCCCGGGCCGTGGCTTCCGACTCGGCAGGCCGGTAGACCGTCACCTGTGTCAGATCCGCGAGACGCTGACAGATTCCGTCCACGGCTGCCAGTCCTCCGCCGACCTGAATCCTTCGAACTCGGCGACCTGCCGCCACCAGCTCTTCGATATTGGCCTGCAGCATAAAGACAATGCTTTCCACCACCGCGACTGCCCGCTGCCACGGTTCACCGTCGCCGATAAGATGAGGTTCGGGGCCGGCCTGCCACCAGGGCGATCCGAGGCCACCGATGGTGTTGACAAATACGGGAAGCTCTCCGCCGCGCTGCAGCCACTGCGGCAGGCGCTGCAGCATATCGGGAAGCGCCCAGGCCCGGCCGGCCCACTGCAGCGAGGCTGCAGCGCCGTTGACGGTGCCTTCGACCGCGTGCTCCCGCTGCTCCGCGCTGCTGTTTGAAACCCCACTGAGCAAGGCTGGCGTGCGCACGCAACGACCGCCGGTCAGCATTAATACAAATGCACCGGTGCCGATATTGATGACCGCAACGCTGCCGGCCGGCCGGCCTTGACTGTATATGGCGGCTGTCTGATCTCCGTTTACAGCCGTCAGGGGAATTTCTGCAGCCCGCAGCCCTCCGTAGGGGTGACAGACGGGCCGGCAGGCCGGCAGCCATCCCGGCGAAATTTGGAACAAATCCAGCAGCCAGGGATCCCAGTCAAGGGAATCGAGGCTCACCAACTGGGTCCGCAAGGCGTTGGCGTGATCGACCAACAAGGGGCGATCCTTGAGCAGGTGAAACAGCACAAAGCTGACCAGCGGTCCCATCACAAGGCAGCCGTCGTTGGCGGCCTGCGCCACCGCTGGAAGATTGTCCAGCATCCAGCGGAATTTACTGGCACCGTAATGGGGAGTCACCCGCAGTCCGGTGAGCTGTTTGATTCGGTCGTTATGTTTTTTCAGTTTCTGCAGCCAAAGGGCATTTCTGCGATCCTGCCAGCTGATGGCCGCCGACAAAGCTCTGCCGCTTCGCACATCCCATGCCACAACCGTCGACCGCTGGGTGGTCAGACCCGCGCCGGCGATCTCCAGCCGCCGGACCCGCCTGTCGGCCATCGCCCGTGAAACGACGACCCGTACCGTCCTGCGGATTTCTTCTGCGTCCTGCGTGACACAGTCCGGTGAGGTTCTGTGGAGTTGAACCTCGGCAAATGTCCTGAAGTGCACCCTGCCCGCGGCATCGAGCACCAGCGCCCGGGTAGCGTGGGTTCCCTGGTCGATTACCAGTGTAGCGGGTCCTTTGTCGGCAGCAGGTCTGGAAAACCTTGACATCTGATCAATTCGGGCATACGAAGTTATGTTTATATTCTACTGGCAAATACCTCTCTGCGGCCGGTTGAACCCGATACAGCCGTCGGAGACGCAGAAGCAATGCCGGATACCGGCAGCCAGAAATTACGGCTCGAACCGCCGCTGCGGTGGCGTGGAGAGTCGGAACCGAATCGTTCGCCATGGCTGATGAAAGACGAAAATATCCCAGGATCGCCGTCCAAACCGTATTCTCCTACATATGCCTGGATGAGGACGGACATCCGATAGATGAGGGAATGGGCACAACGGTGGATATCAGCCAGGGCGGCATCATGATCGAAACCAGCCGCCCCATCGAGACAGAAACCCTTCTGCTGGTATCCGTCGATAGAGACAAAAAGGTGCTGGAGATCAAAGGAAAGGTGGTGTACACTCGCACCATCGGTCCCTCAAAGCACCTGGCCGGTATTCAGTTCAAGGGAACACCCGAGGAAGTGATGAGGATGGTGAAAAACCTCATCATCGAATTTCACAGTCGCAAAAGCCCCATCCGGTAAGGAACACGTGCCCGTGAGATGGCCTGCCGTACGCTTTTTATTCCCGATTGCGATCGGAATCGCTCTGCTGTGCGCCGCAGCACCCCTTTCGGCCGGTATCTACTCCTGGACCGATGAAAAAGGTGTCAGGCATTACAGCAACGTAGCACCGACTGAAACCGATCAGGAGGTGCAGCGGCTCGATGAGATTCCGTCGAGTGCACCGGAAAATCGCGGGCCGACCGCCCCTTCTGGAACCGGTCCTTCAGAACCGGCTGCCTTCGGGGATACAGCCCCTGCGGATCCCGGCGCGGAAGACAAACCCGTCGAAACCGGCGCTCCAGAATCCGCATCCAAGTCCGAAAAGAGTCCAACCCCGGTGCCCACCGAGCAAAACGAAATCGTTCAGAGCGAAAAAGCGGTTGTCAAAGAGCTCCAGCGCCAGCTGGTACAGGACGCTTCCCGGCGGGGTGAATTCGTTGAAAAAGAACGCCAGCGGCTCTCCCGTGCCCTCGAGCAGCTCCAGAAAACACCTGTGGCTGAGTTCGGCTCACAGAAGAATAAAACCCGGGCGATGGGGTACTACCGATATCGCCTGGAAGCCTTGGAGGGTTCCCCCGACAGCTATTTCACCTACGGCGACAGTGACATCGACTAGAATTGGTTTGAACACCTCTTCTACGCCCCGATAGCTGCGTTGTCCCGCAAACTGAAATACTCACGGCATTCTGCGTACGCTCGGTTTTCGATCCTCGCAACACCTTACTCTCGTGTCTGATTCAATGTGTTGAAACCGATTCTGTATCTGTTCCACGAACATCCGTTTTAGTATTTCGGCACGGAAATCAGATGTTTCTCGACACCCACCGCCGCCGGAATCTGCTTCTGATCCAGCAGGATCTGCTCGGTCTGTTTCCATGCCGGCACATCGATGGTACCCACCGGTACGGCCGGCAGCGGGTGAACCAGACTGCGCGTGATTTCCAGCTGTTCGACCAGCGTGGATAGGGACGAGTCCTTGTCGTAATTCTGCACGGCCCGTATCGTTTTGTCGCTGTTGGCCGGGTCCATTGCCGCCTGCCACCCCCTTAGCAATGCGACGGTGAACCGGTTCACCGTATCCGGTTTTTTCTCCAACAGCTGCCGGGAAGTAACCACGGAATTGGCTACAAACTGAACCCCGTAATCAACCGGGTTGAAAAAGGCGTAGCTCTCGCCGGCTTCGCGCAATTTGCCGCCCAGAAACACCGCCTGGGAATTGCGATATACCGGCCAGAAATTCACCTTCTTCTGAAAAAAAGGGGTGTAGTCGTACCGGACGCTGAAAAGCGTCACATCGTTTTCAGCAAGTCCGGCTTTGGCCAGCAGGGTCCGCAAGATATGCTCGTCGTTGCCGCCAAATGTCACGCCAAGGGTCTTTCCCTTTAAATCCCCCAGGTTTTGGATTTCCAGGTAGTCCGGGCGATACATCCATTGCAGCGGATTGATTTGAAACAGCTGGGCGATCACAACGACATCGGCCCCTTTCGACAGCGCACGGATCACCTGGTCGGCGGAGGCAACGCCAAACTGCGCGCGACCGAGCTCCAGTTCACGGATGGCATCTCTTTCCGGTCCGCCCTCTTTGATCGTGACTGTCAGCCCCTGTTTTTGGAAATACCGGTGAACATCGGCGTAAATGTCCCCGGCCACGCTCATGTTAAATAACCACTTGAGCCGGTAACTGACCTGCTCGGCGGCATTTGCCTCCGGGGACGAAGCAGGGGACAGCTGCAGAATCGAAAAAACCGCTATCAGAGCGGTGCAAGCGAATTTGGATAACCGTTTGTCTCTCATCGTTCGACACTCCTTGGGCGTCTTATTTACTGGCCCAACCTTTTTTGATCATATAGCCGCTGACCTCCAGCAGCCCTTGATAGACCGACAGCGTAATGCCGATGATAAACAGTGCGATGATGATCTTTGCCAGATCGCTCTGAAAGAGCGCGATACGGATACTGTAGCCGATGCCGGCGTTTGCGGCAATGAATTCGGCCACGATCGTTCCGGCCATGGCCAGCGTCGCACTGCCGGCAACGACGGTGGTAAGTTTGCTCATATTTTCGAAAGCCCGGATCTTGACTTCCAGCTGCCAGCGCATCCTGCCCGTAACCCGATAAAAGTGTTCGATGTCGGCAACCGGTTCGGACATGATGCCGATGACAGAGAGCAGCAGCGGAAAATAGCAGATCATGGCCGCGATGATCAGTCGCGAAATGACGCCGTCACCCAGCAGAATGAAAATGATCGGGGCGATGGCGACGATCGGATAGGCCTGAACGTTATAGGCCGCCACTTTGATAAAAGAGCCGAACCAGGTTGCCTGACGCCCGGTAATGCCTACCAGCAGGGCCAAAATGATGGATATGATCTGGCCGACAATGGCCACTGTCATCGTGTTCAGCACGTCGGAGAAATAGCGGACAAACTCCTCAGATCCTGTCTGCCAGATATCGCCCGGGCTCGGAATCACGTAATCCGACAAGCCCATGCCGTACTTGACCAGAAACAGAAAACCGACTGCCAGCAGGTAGATGATAAAAAACTGATAGATCCGTCTATGAAGAAGCATTGACGATCTCCAGCATGGTCCGCTCCAGCTGCTGTCTGTCCAACTGTTGCTCCGGCATGCAGTTTCTGCCTTCGATGACGCTGCATGCCGGCTGTCTTTCTCCGCCCCTGAGCACAACGATCTTGTCGCACAGCTTTGAGACCTCGACGACATTGTGAGAAATATACAGAAAATGCCGCTGCGGGTAAAGCGCCTTGACCTTCAGTATAATCGTCTCACGGGTCATCTCGTCTACGTTCGCCAGGCTTTCATCCATGACCAGTAGATGGAAATCCTGCAGGAGGTAGCGCAGCAGGTTCACGCGGTTTTGCTGGCCGAGCGAAAGCTGCGAAAAGCGCTGGTTCATGAGATCCTCCAGCCCGAAGGTGCGCTCGAGCTGCTTTCTGCGCTCACGCAGGGATTGCGGAGTGATTTTGTCCAGATGATTGCCTACACTCGACCAGCCCGGAAGCCGCTCAAGGTTGTAAGTATAAAGGAATCGATCGAGGCCTTGGCCGGCGATTCGGCCTTCATATCCGCCTAGATCTGCGGTTATGATTTTGGCAAGAGACGTTTTGCCAACCCCGGAAGGTCCGAACAGCGCGTGAAAACCGGGTTGGCTGAGCTGGAAAGTGAGATTCTTGAACACATAATGGACGGACCCCGGATATTTCAGGGTGAGGTTGGTAACTTCCAGCACGCTTTGCGCGCGGTTTTCGGCCGCGTCAATCAGCTCTGGTCCCGATCCTGTCCCCGATGCAACGTCTTTGCTGTGGTCGTTCATACCGGTGGTCGACTGATTCCTGAATTGTAAAGCAAAATCCAGGATATTCTCTACCATGTCACTGCTGTCCGATATCCATTTCTTATCGGGTTTTCCCCGCAGGGTCAATGGTTTCCGCTCCGCTATGACGGCTGCCGCAGCCCAGTTCGTTTGTTTCAGGCAAAGGCCGATATGCCGGTGATGTCCTGGCCCAGCACCAGCGTGTGCATATTACCGGTTCCCTCCAGGGCACTGATCGCCTCCAGGTCGCACAAGTGACGGATCACCTGTTGGTCGGCGAGAATCCCCCGTCCGCCGAGAATATCCCGGGCCACTCTGGCCACTTTCATTGCTGCCGCAACGTTGTTTAGCTTTGCCATCGATATTTGCTGCGGACGCGCCCGGTGTTCGTCCATCAGCCGGCCGAGCCGGAAGGTCAGCAGCTGTGCTTTGGTGATCTCCGTGAGCATATCGGCCAATTGCTTCTGCACCAGTTGGTAGGCGGCAATCGGCTTGTCGAATACCTTTCTTTGCATTGCAAAGGACCGGGCAGCTTGAAAACAGGCGACGGCAGAGCCCACCGCACCGCAAGCGACCCCGTAGCGGGCATTGTTCAAACATAAAAACACCGATTTGAGCCCTGCGGTGCCCGGCAGAAGGCTGTCCGCATCGACTGTGCAGTTTCGAAGGGAAATGCGGGCGGTCGGGGAGGTTCGGTAAGAGAATTTGTGGCGGATGGGGACCGCCTCAAATCCTTTCGACCGGGTGTCTACCAAAAACCCCCTTACCTGCCCTTCCAACTTTGCCCAAATGATCGCCACCTCGGCAATGGTGCCGTTGGTAATCCACATTTTGGAGCCGTTGAGAACATACCGATCTCCTTTTTTTTCTGCCCGGGTTTCCATTCCGCCGGGGTTCGATCCATAGCCGGGCTCTGACAGGCCGAAACATCCAATCACCTCCCCGCGCGCCATTGGCGGCAGCCACTTTTCTTTCTGCTCCTCTGAACCGAAATGGTAGATCGGATACATCGCCAGGGAGTTCTGAACCGAAAAAAGTGCCCGCAAACCACTGTCACAACGGCCCAACTCTTGACAGATGAGGCCATATGCGGTTTCTCCGCGCTGCTTGCAGCCGTAACCGTTCACGTGTATTCCGAAAAGCCCCATCTTGGCCATGCGCGGTATCAGCTGCATGGGGAAGGTTGCCTTGTCGAAGTGATCGGCGATGATCGACAGGCAGTGGCGCTCTACGAATATTCGGACCGCATCCCGAATGTCACGCTCCTCAGCGGTCAACAGCTCGTCGAGCAGATAATAGTCAACATGACCGCTTTTTTCCATGCAACACCTCCCTGTAAGGTTGTCTGGGCCCGGCATCCGTTTTCCCGTATAACCCCGACGGGCTCGAACAAAAACCGGTCCAGGCGAGAAAGTTATTGATTGCATTGCGGTAGAGGTCTAAAATACTAGCGTTACCCCTATGGTACCCGAATCGACCCATAGCCAGCAATACGACGTGATCATCGTCGGCGGCGGACCGGCGGGACTGTTTGCGGCCTATCATCTCAGTGAGCACTCCGACTGCCGCATCCTGTTGATCGAAAAAGGCAAAGGCCCGTTAAAGCGCTGCTGCCCGATGAACAGCACCCACCAGTGCGTCCAATGCCGCCCGTGCAACATCTTGTCCGGAATCGGCGGCGCCGGACTCTTCTCGGACGGAAAGCTCAATTACATCCACAAGCTGGGGAAAACCGACTTGACCCAGTTCTTGCCGGAATCCGAAGCCCGGGCCTTGATAGAGGAAACCGAAACGATCTTCAACCGCTTCGGCATGGACGGCCCGGTGTATCCGTCTTCCATGGACGCTGCCAGACAGATCCGCAAAAAAGCCAAGATGCACGGGATTGACCTGTTGATCATCCGCCAGAAACACCTCGGCAGCGACACATTGCCCAGCCACATTTCCGCAATGAGCGATCACATCCGATCCCGCAACGTGGTAATGCACACCTCGGAAGAAGTGCGCGATGTAGTCGTGAAAAGCGGCAGGGTGTGCGGTGTGATCACCAACCGCAAACACTACGAGGCCGGCAACGTCATCCTGGCGCCGGGCCGCGCCGGCGCCAACTGGGTCGGTGGTCTGGCACAAAAATATGGAATCGGCCTCAGCCAGCGCGGCATTGAAGTCGGCGTACGGGTTGAAGTGCACAACGACATCATGCAGGATATCTGCGATATCATCTACGATCCAACGTTTTTCATACAAACCGGCAAATACGACGATTTGACTCGCACTTTTTGTACCAACAAGGGCGGATTCGTCACCCAGGAGAATTACAGCGGTTTTGTCTGCGTCAACGGCCATGCCTACCGCAACCGGAAATCGGACAACACCAATTTCGCCTTTTTGTCCAAGGTGGTTCTCACGGAACCGGTAACCGACAACCAGGCCTACGGCGAATCGATCGGCAACCTGGCATCGCTGATCGGCGGCGGAAAGCCGATTCTGCAGCGTTTCGGGGACTTGAAACGCGGCCGACGCAGCACCTGGCACCGGGTTCAGAAGGGCTATATCCAGCCGAGCCTCACCGACGTAGTATGCGGGGATATTGCCATGGCGCTGCCCGAAAGGATCCTGACCAACATCATCGAAGGACTGGATAAACTCAACAACGTCATCCCCGGCGTTGCCAATGACGAAACCCTCCTGTACGCGCCGGAAATCAAGTTTTTCGCCACCCAGGTCGAAACCGGCGACCATTTAGAAACCGCAGTCAAGGGCATGTACGTTGCCGGCGATGGCCCGGGAGTTGCCGGAAACATCGTTTCGGCCAGCGCCACCGGCCTGATTCCCGCCAAGGCGATCCTCGCCCAACGATAGGCGCGTTTAGGCAATCGCCTGGCCGCGATCCAACGTGCGGTACTGGACGGCTTCCGAAACGTGTTCAACTTCGATTTCCCGCCTGGTATCCAAATCGGCGATGGTGCGGGAGATTTTCAGGATGCGGTTGTGAGCACGGGCGGAAAGTCCCAACCGGTCAATGGCAGTTTCCAGCAGCGCGTGGGCCGCAGAATCGATTCGACAGTGTTGGCGGACGTGGCGGTTTTTCATCTGCGCATTTGCGTGGATCCGAGAGCGTTTGAACCGGTTGGCCTGAACCCTGCGGGCTGCATGGACGCGGGCCTTGATCTTCCCTGAGGATTCGTTGGGGCTTTCGGCTGCCAGGTCCTTGTAAGGTACGGCCGGCACCTCCACATGAATGTCGATCCGATCCATCAGCGGTCCGGATATTTTCGATCGGTACCGCTGGATCTGTGGCCAGCTGCAGCGGCATTCGTGTTTGGAATCTGCATAATACCCGCACGGGCAGGGATTCATCGCCCCCACCAGCATAAAACTGGCGGGATAGGTGATGGTGGACGCCGCCCGCGAAATGGTGACGCTCTGATCTTCCAGCGGCTGGCGCAGCGCCTCCAGCACGTGCTTTTTGAATTCCAGCAGCTCATCCAAAAACAAAACGCCGTTGTGTGCCAGACTCACCTCTCCCGGCCGCGGAATGTGACCCCCTCCGATCAGACCCGCATCGGAAATGGTATGGTGCGGATTTCTAAACGGGCGGGCGGTAATCAACGGCTGTCGTCTGTCCACCAAGCCGGCCACACTGAATACCTTGGTGGTTTCGATCGCTTCCTCGAACGAGATGGACGGCAGAACGGTCGGCAATCGCCTTGCCAGCATGGTTTTGCCAGCACCCGGCGGGCCGACCATTAGCAGGTTGTGCCCGCCGGCAGCCGCCACCTCCAGTGCCCGCTTGACATGCTCCTGCCCCATCACTTCAGAAAAATCGACCGGATACCCGCCGTTTGAGTCAAAGAGCTTCTTGCCGTCGGTTCGGGCCGGTAAAAGTTCCACCCTGCCCCGCAAAAACTCCACCAGTTGCGACAGGTTTTTCACCGGATATGCCTCGATTCCTTCGACAAAGGCAACCTCGCGTGCGTTTTCAGCCGGAACAAAAACGCCGCTGTAGCCTGCAGCTCTGGCTGCAAGGGCCATGGGCAGGGTTCCGTGGACAGGCTTGACCCGTCCATCCAGTGAAAGCTCACCCATGCACAAATGCGCAGACAGTCTTTCACGGGCAAAGATGCCGGTGGCCGCCAGTATCCCCAACGCGATCGGCAAATCGAAAGCCGTTCCCTCTTTCTTTATATCCGCCGGGGCCAGGTTTACCGTTATGCGATCGGCAGGAAACGGGTAGCCGCTGTTGCCGATGGCGGACTTGACCCGTTCTTTGCTTTCTTTGACGGTGGTTTCCGGCAGTCCCACGATGGTAAAGGCAGGCAGCCCCTGAATGATGTCGACTTCGACCTCAACCAGGCATCCGTCGATACCGATGACAGCGCTGCTGAGTACTCTGGCGAGCACGGTTTGTCTCCCGGGCTTGACACCCTTAGCTGTCGACTTATTCTAGGCCTTAAAACGAAAACGGGTTCATCGGGGCCGATCACGACTAGTCGATCATAACCTACTGGTTATAATAGGAAACCAAACAGATGACTATCGGTTATACCAGATCATCGACCCCCGAACAATCGGTTTTTCGCGCACTGGCCAAAATCGGGAAGCCGGTGCAACCTATTGAATTTTGCTTGTCTTTTTTGACGATTTATGAAAAATTCGGGCGAGCGGTCCTGCCGATCTTGACAGCGGACCCACATGCCGGGCATACCGGAGGGCGGGCAGGCAAAAGCGGTGCGGCTCGTCAACCGCGTGAGGATTGTTGCATATGCATTTTGAACAAAGAACCGTCAAAAAACCGGTGCGCTGTGCAGGCGTCGGTCTGCATTCCGGCAAAAAAGTGCGCATGACCATTTTGCCGGCACCGGTCAATCATGGGATCAAGTTCAGAAGGGTTGACCTGCCCGGCACCCCGGACGTAACGGCGCAATTCAATCGGGTGGTTGACACCAGCCTGGCGACGGTTATCGGCAGCGATGGCTGCATCGTCTCTACTATCGAACATCTGATGGCAACCTTTGCCGGTCTTTCCATCGATAACGCACTTGTGGAACTGGATGCCTATGAGGTGCCGGTGATGGACGGCAGTGCGGGCCCCTTTACCCGGATGATCGTCGAAGCGGGAATTCAAAACCAGGAAGTTGCCCGGCACTATTTCGTGCTTCGAGACAAGATCGAGTTGAGAGAAGGCGAAAAATCGGTAACCGTCCATCCTGCCGATTCGTTTCGGATCACCTGCAGCATTGAATTCAAAAACCCGCTTATCGGCAAACAGGACTTTGATCTTGATGTGACCGACGAAGCCTTCGCTTCTGAAATCAGCAATGCCAGAACGTTCGGATTTCTGCACGAAGTGGAATATCTCAAACGCTACGGATTGGCTCAGGGCGGATCATTAGACAATGCGGTCGTCATCGACAAAGACCAGATCGTCAACCAGGACGGCCTGCGCTATCCGGACGAATTTGTTCGACATAAGGTGCTGGATTGTCTTGGTGATTTTTCGCTTCTCGGCATGCCGATCCTCGGCCATCTGATCGTTTCCCGATCCGGCCACCAATTCAATCACGCTTTCCTTGAAAGATTCTTCTCCCAGAAAGCCTTGTGGGAGACCCGCGCCGTACCCCGTCAGAACGGGCTTTCCCTCGACTCGCCAAAAAGCGTTGCAAATTAAATAACTTGACGATATATTTAGAGATTAGTGCGGTAAACGCCACTGCAATGAGTGCCTGGCCCAACCAGACCATCACGAACTGATTCACCACATGTCTTCTATATCGAAACGGAAATGGCTCGCCGTCTTTCTCGGCGTGTTTCTTTTGCTCGAGGCCGTCGTCTTCGCCCAGGACGCCAGGCTGACCCGCATCACCGTTTCCAACACCCGCGACAACCTGCTGTTGTATTTGAAGCTGCAAGGCGCCTTTACCGAAAAGATGCAGGAAGCCATCCTCAGTGGCGTACCGGCAACGTTCTCTTATTACGTGTCTTTGCATCGTGTGCGCAGTTTGTGGTTCGACAAGGAGCTCGCCGACCTGAAGATCACCAATTCGATCCGCTACGACAATCTGAAGAAAGAGTTTACCGTTACCCGCCCCTGGAAAGGCGAGCAGCCGATCCTGACGCAGTCTTTTCAGGAGGCCCAGCGGTACATGACGGAAATCGACGGACTGATAGTCTATCCGCTTGAGGGGCTGAACAAAGGCGGACAATATCAAATCCGGACCATGGCCGAAATGAGCAAGACGACCCTGCCGTGGAAAATGCACTACGTCCTTTTCTTCGTCTCCCTTTGGGATTTTGAAACGGACTGGTATACCATCGATTTCATTTTTTAAATATTTATCGGCGACAACCCGGCGGTCGCTCGGTCGCCCGAATGGTCTCAGGACCTTCAGATGAACAAAGACCAATCCCGCAACTCACCCTCCAGCGCTGCTGCAAAGGACGCTGCGCGGCGTAAACGAGAAGGCGTGCTGATCATCGTCATCACGCTGGTCGTCGCCCTTCTGACCTTTGCCGAATTCCGGATCATCCATTTCGGGACTGAAATCCCGGTCTCCAACACGATATTGATGTTCATCCTGATCAACATCAACCTGCTGCTGCTCATTTTGCTCATTTTTCTGGTCTTCCGGAACCTGGTCAAACTCCTTTACGAAAGAAAACGCCGGGTAATGGGGGCCAAACTGCGCACACGGCTGGTCGTGGCCTTTATTGCCCTTACCCTGTTGCCAACGATCGTGCTGTTTTTCTTTTCGATCAGTTTCATCACCACCAGTATCGACTTCTGGTTCAACGTACCGGTGGAAGCGGCACTGGAGAATTCCCTGACGGTCGGCAGAAGCATTTACCGTCGCCTGGGAGAAAACCATCAGTTCTATCTGGAGCGAACAAGCTATCAGATCATAAAGAAGAACCTGATGGATCCGAAAAACCTCAACGACCTTTCGCGATATATCCGGGTCGTTCAACGGGAGTTCAACCTCGATGCGGTGGAAGTTTACGACATCAATGCCCGGCGCATGACCTTTGCCGTTTCCGAGCAGCTGAACAATCGACCACTGGATGTGGTTTCCGCCGATAAACTGATGCAGGACATTGTGCCCGATAGCGTGTGGGCCGAATCGATATTCGTCAGCAAGGGCGAGCTGGTTCGCACCATCGGCACGGTCCCATTCGGCGCGGACCGAAACCAGCTAGAGGGATTTGTGGTGCTGTCGAACATCCTTGCTCCGGATTTGTCGCAAAACATGAAATCGATTTCTCGCGGGTTCGAGGAGTACCAGCAAATCAAGCTGCTGAAAAAACCGATCCAGACGACCTATTACATCGTATTGTCGATCGTGGCCCTGCTGGTGTTGTTTTGTGCCATCTGGTTCGGCTTCTACCTGGCGCGCTCGATCAGCATCCCCATAAAGGAGCTGGCGGAAGGCACCCGGCGGGTGGCAGAAGGTGAGCTGAGCTTTACCATCGACCCGGTGGCCGATGATGAGATCGGCAGTCTGGTGGAGTCTTTCAACAAAATGACGCGAGATCTGCGGGTCAGCCGAGAACAGCTGGAACTGTCGGCGTTGATGCTGCAGCAGCAAAATGTCGAGATCGAAGAAAAACGTCAGTACATGGAAGTCGTTCTCAAAAACGTCTCAGCAGGCGTAATCACCCTGGACGCACAGGGCATCGTGACCACGATCAACAAATCGGCCGAAAAAATGCTCGACCTGTCAGCGGACGATATCCTCAATCAGGGCTACGAAAAACTGCTGTCCGGAAAATATGACCACCTGGCCAGGGAAATCATAGAGGATCTGTCATCGTCACGAAACGACGCGATTCAGCTGCCGCTGCGTCTGACCATCAGCGGCCGGCCGAGAAGTTTTCTGGTCCACGTCAACGCTTTAAGCGACGATGCCGGAAACCACATCGGTATCGTCATGGTCTTCGACGATTTGACGGAGATGGAAAAAGCACAGCGCATGGTTGCCTGGCGTGAAGTCGCTCGCCGAATTGCTCACGAAGTCAAAAACCCGCTGACCCCCATTACCTTGTCGGCGCAGCGTTTGAAGCGCAAATTCGGCAAGCAGACCGCCGACCCGATCTTCGAAGAGTGTATCCATCTGATCATCGACCAGGTGGAGCTGATCCGCAACCTGGTCAATGAATTTTCCGCCTTCGCCAAATTCCCGACGGCAGATCCCAAGCCCTGCCGCCTGCCGTCCATCATCAAGGAAACCGTGGCCCTCTACAAGGACGGGCACCCAACCATTGAATTCAGCAATCGCATATCGGATGGAATTCCGGTTCTCAACCTCGATCGACAACAGATCAAGCAGGCCATGATCAATCTGATCGACAATGCCATCGCCGCCATCAAGGATGACGGACGAATCGAGATCAGGGTTACCCACGATTCCATTCTCAAGCGGGTACGAATCGAGGTGGCCGACAACGGTTCCGGGGTTTCGGACGAGGACAAAACGCGCCTGTTCGAACCGAACTTTTCCACCAAGAAGGCCGGCATGGGGCTGGGCCTGACAATTGTAAGTACCATCATCGGCGATCATGGAGGCGTTATCAGCGTACGTGACAATCGCCCGCGCGGTGCCCGGTTTGTCATCGAACTGCCCGTTTGACGGGTGACAAACACGGTCAGCTCATCTCCAATGCCGGCGCAGGCGCCGAGGCAGCGGGAGCAAGCTGGATATGGGGGCACCGGGAAGCGCCGAATCAATCAGGTCACCAGGAGGACAGCAATGAACGATAAATGGGAAAAAGATCTTGCCTGCGCGGAAACCTGCTCCCGCTGCAGCCGCATATTCGACCGGAAAGAGCAGCGGATCATGTCGGTTTATACGCACTCGCCGATATGCATGCAATGCAAACAGGAGGAAGAAAATCGTCCGGACTACGCAGATGTATCAAAGGAAATGATCGCCCAGTGCCTGCAGGAGACAGATCGACCCTATGGGAATGCCGGCGGCTATTGTTTCCACCACTTCTGCCCGTTCAAGTGCTGATGGCCTGATCGAAATCAGCGCCCGTCAATTGACATCGCTCCGGCAGCATGTTAATTTTTTACTGTTTTTCTGCTTTGTTGCGAGGCATTATACCCGATCCGCATCGCCTTTTCTTCCAGCACGCCGGACCCGACGAAAGGATTCCCGGCACACTCAAGGAGTAGGATATGTTCCCCACTGTTTTAGTCGTTGATGACGAACCCTCTATCCTTCAGTCTCTGGGAGGACTGCTCAGCGATGAGGGTTTTGAAATCCTAACGGCATCCAATGGTTATGAAGCGCTAAAGCTCATCGAGAGCGATACCCCGGACCTGGTTCTGCTGGACATCTGGATGCCGGGGCTCGATGGAATCGACACGCTGCAAGAAATCAGGAAAAACAACCCCCAGATTCAGGTAATCATCATCACCGGGCATGGAACCATCGAAACCGCTGTCAAGGCAACCAAGCTGGGGGCCTACGATTTGATCGAAAAACCGCTGTCGATCGACAAGGTGATCGTTACGATCAACAATGCCCTGCACTTCCGACGCCTCGAAGAAGAAAACCAGTACCTGCGCAAAAAGATGATCGAAAAAAACTCGATCAGCGGCAGCAGCCCCCCGACGCAGGCACTCAAGCAGCAGATCGCTGTCGCCGCGCCAACGGACACCTGGATTCTGATAAAAGGGGAAAACGGCACGGGAAAGGAGCTGGTCGCCCGCACCATCCACCAGCTCAGCCAGAGAGCTTCTCAACCGATGGTTACCGTAAATTGTGCCGCCATTCCTGAGGAATTGATCGAAAGCGAACTCTTCGGCCATGAAAAGGGCGCCATCTCGGGCGTCGCCGGCAAAATGAGGGGAAAATTTGAACTCGCCAACGACGGAACGATTTTTCTCGACGAAATCGGGGACATGAGCCTCAAAACACAATCAAAAATCCTGCGGGTCCTGCAGGAACAGAAATTCAACCGGGTCGGCGGCAGCCGAATCATAACGGTCAATGTGAGAGTGATTGCGGCCACCAACAAAGATCTCAGGGAAGAAATGGAAAAGGGGCGATTTCGCCAGGACCTTTTCTTCCGGTTGAACGTGGTGCCTATCGAAGTTCCTTCTCTCAGAGACCGGATTGCCGACCTGCCGCTGCTGGTGGAGACGTTTCTGGAGGAATTTTCAAAGAAGAGCCAGAAGCCTGCTATAAAGGTGTCAGAGAGCGCGATGGCGCTTCTTTCGCGCTACCCATGGCCGGGAAATGTTCGAGAGTTAAAAAATCTGGTGGAACGCCTGGCAATCATGGTCGAAAAAGATGTAATCGAAGCCGAAGACCTTCCGGCCCCTTACAATCCGGTCCAGCTGAAGGAAACCCCGATCGTCGAGTCGCCACTGCTGACCCTCAACAATCTGAAGGAGGCCAAAAAAGTATTTGAACAGGAATTTATCCGCCGCAAGCTGGCCGAAAATGAAAACAACGTAACCAAAACGGCCGAGTCGATCGGCGTTGGCAGAAGCTATCTCCACAAGAAGATAAAACAGCTGCAGGACTAATGAGCCGCGGCACGATCGGCTTTCGCCAGGATTCTTGATTTGCGCATCATCGGCGGACAGCTCCGGGGAAAAAAATTGCGCCCTGTAAGGGCAGCAGCCCTCAGGCCGACCTCCGATCGGCTTCGGGAAGCCGTCTTCAACATACTTTCCGGAAGCATCGAAGGGGCCGTGGTACTCGATCTTTTTGCCGGCACAGGGGCGCTGGGAATCGAGGCGCTCAGCAGAGGAGCCTGCAAAGCGGTTTTCGTCGACCGCAGCCGAAATGCCGTTGATTTGATTTCCCGTAATGTTCGGGATTGCCGGCTGGAAAGCCAATCAACGGTCATCCGGTGGGACATCACCAGAAACCTGGATTGCCTTCTTGCAGCAGACCAGACCTACGACCTGGTGTTTCTGGATCCTCCCTACGACCACGGGCTCGTATTGACGACCCTGCAGCACCTGCACCGACGCCACCTCCTGGCCCCCGCCGCACGCATGGTCGCAGAGCACTCGTCGTCCGAGCGGCTGTCACCCCTGCCGGAAGGGTTGACCATCACCGACACCAGGAAATACGGAAAAAGCCTTGTTTCATTTTTGGTTGCTGTGGTATGAATCCGCTGCATCAGTGACGATGGTCCCGTCATTGACTGCCTTGGAACAGCCGGGGGCCGGGCGCTGGTTTTTTGAATTTGGGCTCGAGATCGGAACGCTGCCATGAAACGAATTGCCATCTATCCGGGTTCGTTCGACCCGGTTACCAACGGCCATCTTGATATTCTAAAACGGGGGCTGAAGCTGTTCGACAAGATCATTGTCGCCATTCTTCACAACCCGGGCAAAAGCTCCCTGTTCTCCGTCGAGGAGCGCATCGATATGCTCAGTCGGAGCCTGAAAGGAATGCCGAACACGGAAATCGACACCTTTGACGGACTGCTGGTAGATTATGCCGCCCGGCGAAAGGCCCATGCCATATTGCGGGGCATGCGTGCGGTGTCGGATTTCGAGTACGAATTCCAGATGGCACTGATGAACCGGCGGCTCAACCGTGAGATACAGACCGTTTTTCTGATGACCGGACTGCGGTGGATTTTCACCAGTTCGTCGATTATCAAGGAAGCCGCCCGTTTCGGCGGAAATATCGAAGGTATGGTCCCGGCGTTCGTTTTACGCAAGCTCGAAGCCAAATTCAAAGAATCCCAACCCTGATGGATCTTTGGCAGCTGCACATATTTTGCAAAGTTGTAGAGCAAAGAAGCTTCTCCAAAGCCGGCAAGCTCGTTCACCTCACCCAACCCACGGTCAGCAGTCACATCAAAGAACTGGAAAATCATTTCGGCTGTCGTTTGATCGACCGCCTCGCCAAAGAGGCCGTTCCCACACGAGAAGGCCAGTTGCTGTATGAATACGCGTTGAAGTTGGGCGCCCTGCGCGATGAGGTTGAAACCGCCATCAGTCGCTTCAAAGAGCAGATCAGCGGTAACCTGGCGGTGGGCGGCAGCACCATTCCCGGCGGCTACATACTGCCGCAGGCGATCGGCAGTTTCCTGCAACGGCATCCAGATGTATATCCTGCGATGAAGGTGGGCGACACCGTCGAGATTGTTGGAGACATCCTCACCGGAGAATTGGAGATCGGAGTGGTGGGCGCCCGGCTGGCGGATCGACCCATCCGGCAGAAAGTGCTGCTGGAGGATGAAATGCGCCTGATTCTACCCCCGGCCCACCCTTTGTCCGGAAGCTCGCATATCACCCTGGAAATGCTGATCGGAGAACGGTTCATCCTGCGCGAGTCCGGCTCTGGAACACTTCAGTCATTAAACGCGTGTCTGAAAGCCAATGGCCACCAGCTCGAAGATCTGCACGTGGTCGCCGAACTCGGAAGCACCGAAGCCGTGGTCAGCGGCGTAAAAAGCGGGATCGGCCTGTCGATCATATCCCCGATTGCCGTATCCGAAGAGCTGCAGGCCGGCACCCTCATCGCGCTGCCGATCGACGGCATCGACCTGAAGCGATCTTTTTACCTTACCCACCACAAGTACCGCAGCCTCTCTCCTCCGGCACAGGCTTTCGCACAGTATCTGCTGGAAACCTATTCTGGCTGAACGCCCTGCGTCCCGCACCCCGCCATTGCCCGCGTTTCATGGACCGTCACAGCCGGTCCGGCAGAACTGCAAGCGGGTTATTGAAAGAACTGCTTGATCAAAATAAACCCGGCAATGAGCAGCACGGTAAACGCAACCGCCAGGATATTGAAATACCGTTCGATGAAGGGTTGAATTTTGGGACCGAAGAGGTAAATCGTTCCGCCCACCAGGAAAAACCTCGCGGAACGCGAAACCAGAGAAGCCAGAAAGAACACGGCAAAATTAATCTGAAAAGCCCCGGCAGAAATGGTGAATACCTTGTAGGGAATCGGCGTGAAACCGGCAATGCCGATGGCCCACGCATCGTAGGTTTGATAGAGGGTTTCAATCGCATCGAACTTGTCGGCCAGACCGTAAAAGCTGATGATTCGATCACCGATCGCCTGCATGAACTGCCACCCGATAAGATAACCAAAGCACCCACCGAGAACCGATCCGGCTGAGCAGACCCAGGCGTAGACCAACGATTTGCGCGGCAGGGCGATCGACAGGGCGATCAGCAGAATGTCCGGAGGGATGGGGAAAAAGGAAGACTCGCAGAAGGCGAGCAGAAACAGTGCCCAAGTGCCGTAAGGGGTTTCCGCCCAATGCAGAACCCAGGAGTAAAGTTTGCGGAGCATTTATTTTTCACCCCAGCCATATTCGCCGACCAGTTTCACAAAGCGGCAGCCACCCAAGTTGGTTTTGCGGATGCCGTGCTCGTCGCGATAAATCTTGAAGAGTTCCTGGGAGTGCTGGTCACCGACCGGCACCACCAGGCGTCCCCCGGCTGCCAGCTGGGCAACCAGTTTTTCCGGAATTCTCGGAGCGCCTGCGGTCACCATGATTGCATCGAATGGACCTTCTTCTGCCCAGCCGGCCGTGCCGTCGCCCAACCGGGTGACAATATTGTGATACTGCAATTTGTCAAACAGCTGGCGGGCCTTGACCAGCAGTGCGTGAATGCGCTCAACGGTAAACACGCGGTAGGCAATTTCGGCCAGAATGGCCGTCTGGTACCCCGAGCCGGTTCCAATTTCCAGCACCCGATCGTTTTCGGTGAGCTGCAACGCCTGGGTCATTTCCGCCACGATGAACGGCTGGGAGATGGTCTGCTGTTCTCCGATGGGCAGGGGGAAATCCCCGTATGCCTGATCCCGCAGTGCTTCACTGACGAACAGTTGACGGGGTATTTTCCGCATCGCCGCCAGCACTCTTTGGTCTGAAACTCCGCGAGCCTCTATTTGTCTCCGGACCATCTCTTCGCGATGGCGCTTGTATTTTATCGGCTCTGTTGCCATACGGAATTGTTATCAATTCCGCCTGCAAGCGTCAAGACACACAAGGGTCTTCCTGCGGCAGGACAGATCGAAAGGAGTCGACGGTAAGATTTGCGAAAGATGCCTTTCGTCAGGGGATCATTCGCGCAGAGCCGTTCAGCTGCGCACCGGCCACCCGCTGTGAGAGTTGCGGGCAAACTATATCTTGTAGATGATTCGTTTTTCGGTGATGATAATGTCCACCTGTTTATCATGGGATTCGGTGGGCACCTGCAGCAACACTTGATTGTCGAGGGCCAGAGCGACTTTACGAGTGGTGATCGGCAGGTGGGGAATCAAGCGGTCATAAAACCCGTCACCCGGGCCCACCCTGCCGCCTTTTTCGTCAAAGGCGACTCCGGGTATAATGGCAATGTCTATGCAGTCCATGGGCACCTTCCGGCATTTGTCCGGGTTCGGCTCGAGTTTCCCGTCCGCTCCGGAACGCATCCCTTTCGGGTATTCATCGATTTTGTACAGCGAGATGCTTTTGGACCCGTTGCTTTTCGGCAGAACAACGATCTTGTTATGCTCGAAGGCACGTTTGATGACCGCTTCCGAATTTACCTCGTTGGCACCGCTGACGTACAGCAGAACGATTTTGGATTCCAGAAAGTTGGCAAATTCGAAAAGACGGTTTTCAATATCGCTGGTTTTCTCTTTTAACTCCGCCGCTGAAAGCTTTCCAATCTGGGCAGCCATTTCACTGCGGATGTCGGCCTTCGTTTTCTGGGCGTCCTCCATCATAGCTCTCCCTTGTTGATGTCTCTTTCTTCACTCCGGTCTAAACTTCGCAAGATCGGCGTTTTCACCGCCGCCGCATACACGGTTGCCGGATATGGCCGCAAAGCCGATCCGCCTCCGGGCGCATTAATCATTGACGAATCCCGGCCTCCATGGTAATTTTTTGGGCGTTTTTTCGCCCGCGACTGCCGATGACCGCCGTCACCCGCCGCCTGACGGTCTCCTCAGATCCCGATCGACCGTGTTCTGTGGACTCAGATGGTGTCTGTTTTCTCTACCGTCAGCAGCATGCCGAAGGTCTACAACAGGATAATAAATTAAATCTAAATATAGGAATCGAAATGCTGGAAATCAAGTTCCTTAGACAGAATTTGAAAGATGTTCGCAAAGCCATGGAGGATCGCGGTGCTGCCATTAATCTGGACTCGTTTGAGAAAATCGACGGCAGTCGCAGGAAAATGCTGCAGGAGATCGAAGAACTGCGGCACCGCCGCAACAGTGTGTCGGATCGAATCGCCGAATTGAAAAAGGCCGGTAAAGATACCGAAAAACTGGTTTTGGATATGCGCAAAGTTTCCGGCAGCATCAAAGCACTGGACAAAACCCTGGCGGATGTGGAAAAAGAAGTGTCCGATTTTCTGCTGGAGATTCCAAACCTGCCGCACGAATCCGTACCCGTCGGCAAAGATGAGCACGACAACCCCTTGCTCAGGCAGGTGGGAAGCCCTCCGGAATTCGACTTCCAACCCCTGCCGCATTGGACCATCGGCAGCAAACTTGGCATACTCGACTTTGAAAGAGCCGCCAAGATCACCGGGGCGCGGTTTCCACTTTACTTCGGCCACGGCGCTGCACTGGAAAGGGCGCTGATCAACTTTATGCTCAACCTGCACACTGGCGAACATGGCTACCAGGAGGTCCTGCCGCCATTTGTGGTAAACCGGCAGACGATCACCCACACCGGGCAGCTTCCCAAATTTGAGGAAGACCTATTCAAGCTGGAAGGCTGGGATTACTTTATGGTACCCACTGCCGAAGTTCCACTGACCAACATCCACCAGGGAGAAATCCTCAGCGAGGACCAGTTGCCCATTTATTACACCGCCTATACCCCGTGTTTTCGATCTGAGGCCGGCTCATACGGTAAAGACACCCGGGGGTTGATACGCCAGCATCAATTCAACAAGGTGGAGATGGTCAAATTCGCCCTACCGGAGTCTTCCTACAACGAGCTGGAGAAGATGCTCGTCGATGCGGAAACGGTTCTACAGCGCCTGGGGCTTGCGTACCGGGTTGTGAGCCTGTGTACCGGTGACCTGGGGTTTTCCGCTGCCAAAACCTATGACATAGAGGTGTGGATGCCGGCTCAGGGGGTGTACCGGGAAATTTCCTCCTGCTCGAACTGTGAAAGCTTCCAGGCTCGCCGCGCCGATATCCGCTTCCGCCGCAAAGCGACCAACAAGACCGAGCTGGTGCACACACTAAACGGCTCCGGGCTGGCAGTCGGACGAACGGTAGCGGCTATACTGGAAAACTTCCAGCAACCGGACGGATCGGTTCTGGTTCCCGAGGTGCTGCAACCGTTCATGGGAAATATAGAGATTATCCAGCCGTGAAACTATCAGCATTTCCAGAAGAAATTCGTCCGCATCTTCTTCCCGCGCCCGGCGGCAAGCTGGTATACCGTTGTCTGGACTGCCGCGAAGAATTCGGCATCGCGCAACTGCTATACACCTGCCCCAACTGCGGCCAGGTTTTGCTGCTGCACGATCAAAAATTCCAGCAGCTGCTCGACCGGCCGCCCGCCCTGTGGCATCGTCTCTTTGACTACCGCAAGATGCTGAACGTGCCAGCATTGAAAGGCATTTACCGCTACCACGAGTTTATCGGCCCTGTCATCCCCCTGGAAGCAGTTGTCTATCTCGGAGAGGGGCACACGCCGATGATAGAAGTCAATGCCAACCTTCAGGAGCAAATCGGTCTGCAGTTTTTTTTCAAAAATGACGGGCAGAATCCCAGCGCCTCCTTCAAGGATCGCGGAATGGCCAGTGCGCTGAGCTACATTCACTACCTGATCGATCAGAACTTGGCTTCCAACGTGCTGGCGGTCTGCGCCTCCACCGGGGACACATCGGCCGCCGCGGCCCTATACGCTGCTTATCTGCACCCGCACGTCAAATCCGCTGTGCTGCTTCCGCACAAGAAGGTGACCCCCCAGCAGCTCTCGCAGCCGCTTGGAAGCGGTGCGGCTGTATTCGAAATACCGGGTGTTTTCGACGACTGCATGAAAGTAGTCGAGCGACTGTCGGAGCAGTATCCCGTGGCACTGCTCAACTCCAAGAACGCCTGGCGCATTTTAGGCCAGGAATCGTTTGCATACGAAATCTGCCAGGACCTGGAATACGAGCTGCAGCACAAGGCCGTTGTAATTCCGGTGGGCAACGCCGGAAATCTGACCGCGGTAATGAGCGGTTTTCTCAAGTTTTACCAAACCGGCATCATTGGCGAACTGCCGAAAATCATCGGGGTTCAATCCCGGCATGCCAACCCGGTTTACCGGTATTACCAGCAAACGGATGCCGCCCGGCGCCGGTTCTCACCGGTAGCCGTGAAGCCAAGTGTGGCCCAGGCCGCTATGATCGGCAACCCGGTGTCGATGCCCCGGGTAATACGCCTGGTGGAACAATACGATCGGCTGGCCGGGCGGCAACGGGTCTTTTTCGTCGAGGTCGAGGAACAGGCCATCATGGACTGGCAGCTGAAGGCCAACCGGAACGGTCACATCGCCTGCACTCATGGTGGCGAATCACTGGCGGGGCTGGCTGCAGCCGTCCGGCAAGGATACCTAAGCAGCCGGGAGGTTGCCGTCCTCGACTCCACCGCCCATGCCCTGAAATTCGCCGGCTTTCAGCAGATGTACTTCGAGCAGCAGTTTCCGCCCGAGTTCGAAATCAGCCCCGACCGGGCCTTAATCAATACCCCGATGCTGGTGCACCCCCCGGATCTGTCGAAGGTGCCGGCACCGGGAAAGCCGCTTCACGGCAATGACCTGGAAAAATTCGTACAGCGGATGGCAGATGAAATTGCCGGACGGCTGAAACTGAAAAAACAGAAGATATGACGATGGCGACCGCCGTGCTGCGCGCAGCGGGTCGGTTGCCTGCCTGGAGGGTGATCCATGAGATCTTGGTTAAAGCTTTTTACGGCCTGCATGCTGGTCCTCCTGGTGGTCGCCTCCTGCGGCCCCAGCAAAGAGCAGCTGATCAGACAGAGCAAGGCCGAAAGGGAACTGGGAAAGCAGTACATGCTTGCCGGCAACTATACATTGGCGCTGAAGCACCTGCTGGATGCAGAAAAACTCTATCCGGACGATCACATACTGCAAAATTACATCGGACAAGTCTATTTCCTGAAAGAGTCCTACGATCGGTCGATCGAACACTTTGAAAAAGCCCTCGAATTGAAGCCGGATTATGCGGTGGCCCGAAACAATCTCGGTGCCGTCTATCTGACGATGAAGGAGTGGGACAAGGCCATCGAGGTATTCAGCGCACTTTCCGGAGATCTGCTCTATGCCACCCCCCACTTCCCGCAGTACAACCTCGGTCGCGCCTATTATGGCAAGAAACAATATTCGGTAGCAGAGCAGTACTTCAAGAAGGCCCTGAAGATGGAGCCCAATTTCAGCCAGGCGCTGTGGGGGTTGGGCCTGACATATTTGGCCACCGGCCGCAACGGTGAAGCCGTTGCGGCTCTGTCCGGCGCCGTGGATATATCCCCGGATTTTGCCCAGGCTCATTTCGATCTCGGCCGGGCCTACCTGAAGCTGCGAAACTACCGCAATGCCAAGGAGGCTTTCGGAAGAGTTGCCACTCTGAGGCCGGACACGGACATCGGCCGTGAATCCAAACGGGTGCTAGAGCAGTTGAAGCATGTTCGGTGACGGTTCGTCCGTCAGACACGAGCGCAGCGGCATTGGCCGGATTTTTTAAGCCCCGCGCAGACACGATTCAGGCGATGGCTTGACGGCAACAACAGCAAAAGCCCGTGGCCGGTATCCGGCTGCACGGGCTTTTGCTGTTTCTCGGAGATCGACGGCTACAGTAAGTGACGCTGCTCCAGCTGCACGATGCGGGGGGTGATAAAAATCAGCAGCTCGTTGGCCGTGTCGGTGATCTTTTGGTTCTTGAACAACCAACCCAGCAGCGGCACATCCTTGAGGCCCGGCCACCCGGTGACCGAATCCTGTTCGTTTTTCTTGATGATCCCACCGATGACAATCGTGTCGCCGTCATTGACCAGCAGCTCCGTCTGGGCTTCGTTGGTGTTCAGAGAGGGTACGCCCAGGGTGATGGTGGCGATGTCGTTTTTGGTGAGAAAAATCTTCATCAGGATGCGATCATCCGGTGTCACACTCGGTGTGACTTCCAGCAGCAGATCGATGTTTTTGAAGCGTACCGTGGCGTTGCCGGCCGAGTCACGCTCCAGGTAAGGCCATTCGATGCCCTGCTTGATCTTGGCCTTTTTGTTGTCGAGGGTGACGATTTTCGGTGCGGTAATGATCCGCCCCTTCTTGTTGGCCTCCACCGCGTTTAGCTGGGCATTGAGAACGAAACCGACGTTTCCGCCCATTTTTTGAAAACCGATACCGACCGTGGAGCCGGCCTCCGAAGGAAAGTTCATTGCAGAGGTGACATTGAGCTCATTTCCGTTGATGCTGATCGGGCCCCAATCCATATCCCATTCGATCCCGAGCTCCATCTCGAATTCATTGTTGACCTCCACCACCTTGGCTTCGATGATTACCTGGGGCGTCACCGTGTCGATTCGCGCCACAATCTCCTTGATCTTGGCGATTTTGTCCGCCGTGTCGGTGACGATCAACTGATTGTTGCGTGAATCGACGCTGATTTTCCCCCGATCTTTGGTCAACACCGGGGTGATGTGCGGCTTTATTTCCGAGTTGGCACTGGAGTAGCTGATCGGTATGTACTCGGTGACCAGCGGTTCCAGATCCTTGATGGCCTTCTTGGCGGCTCGTTCGGCTTGTATTCTTTGCTGGCGCTCCTTTGCCTCTGCTGTCAGGGTTTTCACGGTGCCGATGCGGACAATGTCACCCTCGTATACCATGCCCAGCTGGTTCATCTTCAAGACCAGATCGAGGACCTGGTCCCAGGGAACCGGCTTGTCAAACGCCAGGGTCACCCGGCCGGTGACGTTTCTGTCGATGGCAAAGTTCTTACCGCTGATGTCCTGCAGAATTCGGAACACATTTTTGACATCGGTGTCGAAAAAATCGAGGGCAATCTTCTCTCCCGTGTATATCCGCCTTTCCTCCTCGACATCTCCCACCATCGATTCATAGGCCGGCACTGGTGCTGTTGGCGGGAGCTCCGAATGCATCGCTGCAGGAAGCTGGGTGGGAGCGCCTGCGGCTGCCGTGGGGGTAGCCGCAGCAACAGGCGCCGGAACCGGCAGGGGCAGCGGCACTGCTTGGGTTTGCTCCACACCGGCATCAGCCGGCTGCGTCGCTGCAACGGCTGCCGCCGACGGTCTACCCTCAACCTCCTGGGGCGCGGCACCGGCATCGGTTTCCGTCATCACTTTTTTCCAGGAAGGCAGCCCCGCCTGCTCCAGTGGTTTGGGAGGAATGGCGGAGGCTTCCAACCGGATCAACAAGGTATCGTCCTTTTGTTCCACCTTGTAAGCAACTGCCTCGCGCAGTTCGATCGCCACGATGGAGGTGTCTTTCATCGCATCGGTCTGAAGCGGGGTGATACGGTTGGCCGCGCTTTCAAATCTCGTAGTGATCAAGGGGCGCTTGCGATACTCGGGAAGATGCGTGTTGTAGAGCCTGAGCTGAAGCAGTTTTTCGCCCTTTTCATCCAGGTCGTATCGAACCGGCCGGGTGGTACCGACAATGATGGTGGACTTTCCGGCCTCTTCGCTGCGAAAATCGAGGCGGTTGAGCCATGCGGGCCTTTCGGCATCTGCAGATCCGATTGCGGGCGGCGCCGCTTCCGGCGCGATTTCCGGTGGCGCTGGCGCCGGGGCGACTTCGCTGGCCACCTGCTGATCTGAAGGTGCTTCGGCAGCCCTGACCTGCGGGCGCGCCGGGGTTGTTGCCGCCTGCTTGTCTTCAGCGACCAGAATCATCAACCCGTCTTCGACAGGCACGGCGGTGAAGGTCTTTAGATACGGCTTTTTGGTGTCGAGCACAACGCGAACCTTGTCCGGATAACCCTGATGGCGCACTTTTGCGACCCACGGAGTGTTGACTTTCAGCACCTGCTGCCCCTTGTAGGGGCTCTGAAGCCCGGAAATGTCGAAGACGATTCGAGGCGGGTTGTCAAGCACGAAACTTTTGTAGTCTTTTACGGCACCGTCCGCGCTTATGGTTACCCGGGTCTGGTTTTCCGACTTGACGGCATACACCCCCTTTAATTTGCTCGCAACACCGGCGGCAAGCGTTGCCGTCGCCGGGACCGCGGCTGCCGGTTCGGCGCCGGCTTGCGAATCTATAGCTCCCGCGGGTTTGGCAAAGGCGATGCGGATGCCCGTTCCTTCAGGCGTCACCTCATAGGGGGTGTCTTTTTTCAGGGAAATCAATATTCGGGACATGTCCTGGGTTTCACTGACCAGCGAGGTTTCGACCGATTCCACGATATCGTTGTCCGCTGCGATCGAGGCCATGATACCCGGATCGATTCCGGTCTCGGGAAAATAAAACAACACTCCCAGCGGCAGGTTCTGTTTTACCGAAGTGTAGGTCAACTGACGGTTTCCCTTCACCAGAACCAGATAGGATCCCGCATCTTCGGTTGCAATTACCTCGGTAATCTGTTTGCTGCCGGCAGATGCGGCGCTGCTCTCCAGCCGGTCCTGCTGGACGGACTTCTGGGAAGCACAGGCAGCGGCCATCATCATCGCCAGGATGGCAAGCATGATCAGCAAGGCACTGTTTCGGATACGGTTGTTGGGTTTCATCATGTTATTTTTCTCCGACTGGTTTCGCAAGTTTAAGCTCCTGCTTGCGCTTGGTCAGTTTCCCGACAATATCTTCGATTTCTTCTTCGATAACTACGCGGCCCTTTTCGATGTCGACCACTTTTCCGCCATCCAGGCCAATGTAGGTCCCGTTTCGGATGACATAACCCTTTCCCGAGGCCTCCTGCACCAGTGCCCGGTTACCGCTGGGGGCCAGGATGATCGCCGTTAACTTCAGCTGGCTCAGGGATATCTTTTCCAGCGGAGTCCGCGGGATGCGCCGCCTGGGAGTCGGCTTTGTAGGCAGCAAGGGCTTTTCCTGAAACAGCGGAGTAAACGGGTCGGTTTTTCCTGCTGGATTATAGGCCGGCGGCGGCCCTTTCTTTTTGGCACCCGGCTTCTTTATGTCAGGTGGCTTCTCTTTTTCGGCCGGTTGTTTCTTTTCCGGTTCCTTTTTAGCTGCGGCCGGAGTTGCCCCGGGTCTGCCTTCGGACGGTTCCGACCTGGGTTGCAAAGCGGTCTTCACCGATTCGGCCGCCTGCAGAGCTGCCGTGTCGCCCTCCTGCAACACCGGCGGCGCGGGTTTGCTGGCAACCGCACCTGGAGATTGAGCGGGTACCGGCTGGCGGGCAATGTCGGACTTCGGGCGCAACCCTTTCTGGGAAATAGCGTCGACCTTGCCGGAAGAAACCGATGGCGAAGCCGTTTCGCTGCGCGGCGGACTTGCCTTGGCAATATCGGCCCTGGGCCTGGGGGCAGATGCTTTCCCCACTGCCGGCCGTGACTGCTTTTTGCGCGCCGTCGACGGGGATTTTGCGGCAACGGTAATTTTTTTCCGGACCACCTTTGGCTTGCGGGCAGTGTCCGGCTGATCGCCGCAGCCCCACGCAAAGACCGCTGCTATCAGAATACAGGCCAGTCTGCCGGTAATGGTTGCATGTCGCTTCATCGTCAGTGTCAGTCTTCCGGTGTCCTGATCGGTTATTTCTTTTTGCGTCCCGTCGTCTTTTTCTTCTTTTTGGGCGCCTTTTCGATAAATTTGTATGTAACTGCCGTACATACGGTTTCCAGTGACTTGGCTTTCTTTGTCGGCTTCATTTTGATGTTTTGAATGTTGACAACCCGCGGCAGCCTGGCGACCTTGTCAAAAAACAGGGCGACGTTGTGAAATTGGCCGTTGACTTTTATGTTGACCGGTATTTCCGCATAAAAATCCTTCGCACGCTCGCCTTTCGGCTGAAACAGGACAAATTCGAGACCGGAATCCTTGCCGGACTGGGATATGCTGGACAGCAGCGAGGGAATCTCTTCTTTTTCCGGAAGCGATTTTTTCGCCAAACGGAACCGTGCCTCGGCTTTTTTCATTTTCTCCTGGAACTTTTTCAGATCGCGGGCATCAGCCTTGGCCTTGCGAAGCTGCTCCTGCAAATTGTTCAGATCGGTTTCCAGCTGGCCGATGGTTTTGTACTTCGGCACATACAGGAGCCATACGAACAATCCGATCACCAGCAGAAAAATGCCGCTGCTGATCAGGATGCGATGCAACTGCGACAGCTTCTCGATCTTGTCGAAAAACGGCTCCAGGGCTTCAATTGACAGGTCCGGCTTTTTCATTACTTTTTCTTCTTACCCTTTGCCTTCGGCTTGGGCCCTTTTTTGGTAGCAACGATATTAAATTCTTTCAGGCTCGATTTTTTATAGACCTTTTTATTGATCTTTTGCAGCTTCACCGATCCGAACATGCCGGTGCCTTCCAGGCGCGTCATGAAGTCGGCGACGGTGCGGTTGTCCAGGGCGATTCCCTTGATCTGAACCTTGTTGCCCTTGTTCTGGAATTCCGTGAACCACATCCGCTTGTCGATCACCTTGTCGGACATGGTTTCGAGCAGTGCGACTGAATCAAACCGGTTGCGCTGCAGCTTGTCGATCACCTGGGTTTTTTTCTGCAGGATCTCAAGTTGCTTTTTGATTCTTTTGATCTTCTCGGTGATTTTTTTATACTTGGCGACCTCTTTCTTGGTGTTTTCCACATCGGTGTTCAGGTCGTTGATCTTGGCGCCAAGACGCATGTTCCATGCAAAGGCGGCTATGATAAAAAAGAGGAACGTGAGCGCAAAGACCGACAGCTGGCGCCGAATATTTTCTTTTTTACGAGCCGCCCGAAACGGCAGTAGGTTGATCCGTATCATTTATCGTCAATCCTTCTGACGGCCAATCCCATGCTGATGGCCGCCTGGGGTGCAATTTGATCGATATAGGAAGCATCCAGGCTGCTGTCCAACTGGAAATTATTAAACGGATTGATGGTTTCCACCTCCGCCGACGCTTCTGCGGCCAGCAGCTGCCGGAAATCGGCGATGTTCCCGCCGCCTCCGCTCAGCACGATCCGTTTGATTTGGTCATCGGGATACGTGGAGTAAAAAAAGTCCAATGCCCGCCGGATTTCCGTGCACCAGTCCGCTACAACGGATGTGATGATCTGCTTGAGGTCCTCATCGGAAATTTTATCGGTATGCCCGCCGAGCTTAACGGATTCGGACTCGTCGAAGGAGCAGTTCACCAGGGAAATGATTTTCTGATTGACCTGCCCGCAACCCAGAGACACATCCCGCATGAAAACCGAGTTGGGGCCTTTCAGAATATTCAGGGAAGTTTTGCTGGCACCGATATCGATCAGCGCAATATTTTCATCTTTGAGGTCGTAGTTGATTTCAAATATGTTCTGAAGGGCGAACGCCTCCACATCGATGATGCAGGGATTCAGACCGGCCAGGCCGACCAGGTTGATGTAGTCGTTGACCATCTCTTTTTTGGCCGCCACCAGAAAGACGTTCATCTGGTTGGGATTGTTTTCATTGGGGCCCAGGATTTGAAAATCGAGGTTTACATCGCTGATATCGAAAGGAATATACTGTTCGGCTTCAAAATGAATGGTCTCCTGGAGCTGATCTTCTGCCATGGTCTGGACGTTGATCTTTTTTACGATGACCGAATATCCGCCGATGGAAATCGCAACGTTCTTTTCGCGCAGGTTGTAAGATTTGAACAACCCCCGTATCGCTTCTGCGACTTCTTCCGGTTCATTGATGGCGCCGTCTTCTATCAACCCCGGCTGAATATCCGCCATTCCGAAACGCTTGAGGCTTCGGCCTTTTTTGGTCTCGACAATCTCGGCTGCCTTGATGGTTCTCGAGCCGATATCCAGACCGATCAGGTGTTCTTTTTTTCCGAATATCATCGAATTATTCGTCCTTAAAAATCTTGTCCTTGTCTGAAAGACGCAAGCCAAGGGCAAGGATGATTTTTCGTTTGGTATCCATCCGGCACGGCAGGCCATTTTCGATTCGAGAGATGGTAATCGGGGACACTTTAGCGGCGCGCGCCAGTTCTGCCTTGCTCATCAAAAGTGCTTCTCTGGCTCTTCTTAATGCGTTTTCTTTCATTGGACCGATTCTTCTGAGGTTTGGAAGCCGTGGATGGGAAGTCGTCTGTCTCGCCCGATGCCTACCGAATGAGTGATATGATCGCATTATTTGAGCCATAAGTCAAGCTAATTACAGTATAATTATGTATAATTATAATAAGTTAAGATATGTTGTGACATGGTTTTGTCGAAACTACCAGATATGGGGGTATGACCCGGTAAGGTTCCATAGCGATAGGGGTTGTTCCAATATGACGGATCGACAACCAAAATCATACTACCGCCCCGACTGCTGAATCGCCGCACCGGTCACGAACGCCGGCGGCGGTCGCTATGATCCATCGACTGGTTCGCTTTCAGCGCCCAGGGGATTCCATGAACACCTAATCGATACCCGCAGCCACGCTGGCCGGTTGGTGATTGCCTGCCCTCCTTCACCCGCCTGAGGCATAGCCGAACAGCCTCTATGTCTGGTGTAGGCGAGGAAATCGTGCAGGCTCCCATCCATCTATCAAGTGATATTTTATCACGCTTTGGGCTTCTTCGGTATCGCTTTTTCCGTTGATTGCAAAAATCTGATGGCCGTGTTAATTTTTCCCAACCTGCGAATCGCCGCAGTCGCTTCAAATGACAAAAGCGTCGGCCAGGCGAAAACTGCCTCCTGCCGCCATTGAAGATGCCGAATGCCGAAAACCGAAAACCGTATCGAAGAAAAAGTCAAACCGTTTCGGCTGGTGAAATACTTCACCGTTACCAGCCTGGTTTTCGTATTCCTGGGAACCATCGTGCTTTCCATTCTCAATACGCACTGGGCCCGGGCTATGCTGCGTCAAAACAGTGAGGATTATGCCCTGTTGATTGTGGAAAACCTCAACCACCAGGTCTTTTTACAGTTTGTGCTTCCGATCGCCCTGAAATATGGACAGATCCAACTCAGAAACAAGGAGCAGTACGATCGCCTCGACCAGGTCGTTCGCAACACACTGCACAGCTTTAATGTAGAGACGGTCAACATCTACGATATAGACAATACGATCTCCTATAGTTTCAACCCGGAGCTGGTAGGTCGCGGGAGCATGGGTGGAACCGGTTATCGGAAAGCCTTGGGAGGCGAGCGGGTTTCCCGACAAATCCAGCAGGGAAACTTCGTGGAGATTCTGCTGGGAATTCCCAGGGAAAGCCGGATGATTACCTTCGCTCCGCTGCGGGCGGAAAAGCTTCCGTCGCTGATTTCCGGGCCGATATTGGGAGTGGTGGAAATCGTTCAGGATCTGTCCGAAGAATACAAAACCATTTTTCGCTACCAGATCCTGGTGATCTGCACCAGCGCTCTGGTCATGCTCGTGCTCTTTATATTCCTCGTTTTTGTGGTTCGTCGCGGTGAAAGAATTATCGAGGCTCGCGCGCTGGAGCGAATGCGATTGAAGGAGCAGCTCAGTCGGGCCGAGCACTTGTCTTCCCTCGGGGAAATGGCGGCGGCCATATCCCATGAAATACGGAACCCGCTCGGCATCATTCGCAGCTCTTCGGAGTTGTTAAAAAAGAAAATCTCCGCTGTCGACCCGTCCAACCCGGTGCCGGACATCATCATTGAAGAGTCTTCCCGTCTGAACAGCATCATCACCGACTTCCTTAATTTTGCCCGGCCCAGAACTCCCGCCCTAATTCCCTGCAATGTGGAGGATGTCGTTGAGAAAAACCTCACCTTCCTTTCCACCCAACGGGAAATGGGCAAATACCGGTTCCACAAAGAGTTCCACGGTGACCTGCCGGAAATATCCGCTGATTCAGCCATGCTGTATCAGGCGTTTTTGAATATCCTCATCAATGCAATCCAGGCCATGCCCGACGGGGGAAGGATCACGATCAAAACCGGTATTAATCATCAATCGGTGGAAGTGTCATTCGAAGACGAAGGCGGCGGGATTCCGAATGAGTTGCTGGAAAGAATTTGGAATCCGTTTTTCACCACCAAAGAAAAGGGAACCGGCCTGGGGTTGGGGATTGTCAAAAAGATCATTGAAATGCACGGTGGTCGGATAGCGATCCAAAACCGGCCCGAAGGCGGCTCTTATGTGATGATAACCCTGCCGATCGAATCCGGAGGCTGATAATGGAGACGGTTCTGATCGTCGATGACGAAAAAAACTATCCGCGTATTCTCGGTGCGGTTCTGGAAGACGAGGGATTTGAAATCCTGACCGCCAACAGCGGCGCACAGGCCCTCGAGGTCCTGGATGCCTCCGATATCGACCTGGTGTTGTCCGACGTGAAAATGCCGGAGATGGATGGCATCGACCTGCTGGAAAAGATTAAGACCAGGGATCCGCAACTGCCGGTTATTATGATGACCGCTCACGGCACGGTGGATAAGGCCGTGGAAGCCATGGAGAAAGGCGCTTACAGCTATCTCCTCAAGCCATTCGACAACGACCGGCTAATCATCTATGTAAACAAAGCGATCGCCGTCCATCGCGTGATCAAAGAAAACCGCCGGTTGCGAAGTGCGGTCAGCACCCGCTACAGTTTTGGGAACATCATCGGCAAGAGCAAGCCCATGCTGGATGTATTCGAAACGATCCGGAAGGTGGCGCCTGCAAATGCCACCGTTTTGATCGAGGGGGAAAGCGGTACCGGCAAGGAGCTTGTCGCTAAATCGATTCACTTCAACAGCCCGCGTGCAGCGATGCCCTTCGTGGCAGTGAACTGTTCTGCTCTGGCCGAAAGCCTCCTGGAAAGTGAACTGTTCGGTCACGAAAAAGGCGCATTTACCGGTGCGGCCGCCATGAAGAAGGGGCGATTCGAGCGTGCGGACGGCGGTACGCTGTTTCTGGATGAAATCGGTGAACTGTCCGGCGACCTTCAGGTGAAGCTGCTGCGAGTGCTGCAAGAAAAGGTCATCGAACGTGTAGGCGGCACCAAGCCGATCGCCGTGGACATCCGGGTTATCACAGCCACCAACAAGAATCTGAAAAACGAAATGCTATCCGGCCGGTTTCGCGAAGATTTGTTTTACCGGCTGGATGTCGTGCACATCGCCCTGCCGCCGCTCCACCAGCGACAGGCAGACATCCGCCTGCTCGTCGACCATTTTATCAAAAAATATGCTACTGAAAGAAAAACCGGGCAACCGGTCGTCGGGATCGATGCCGATGCGGAGCGACTGCTGTATGAATACAGCTGGCCTGGTAATGTGCGGGAGCTGGAAAATGTCATCGAAAGATTGATGATCCTGGGCTCCGGCTCGACCATCACGGTCTCCGACCTGCCGAAAAGTATTCGCAGCTCGGTTCATAACGACCTGTACATCGGAGACATTCCAGCCAACGCCAAACTTTACGACACCCTGGCCATGGTCGAAAAGGCCTTGATCGAACGCGCGCTGAAGGTTTCCGGCAACGTGCAGTCGCATGCCGCTTCGCTTCTCGGAATTGGCAAGAGCGGCTTGAATCAGAAGATCAAGAAGTACAACCTGGAGGTGGGCCCGAAAATGTGACCTGCATCTCAAGGAGATGTGGGTGTTCCAACCGCTTGTTGCGGCTCTTCTGCGGACCGATCTCGTGCCAGGTCGGCATAGAGAGAATCCGGCTGCTCGGATGTCAGCCGCTGAAAGCTTTGTTTGCTTTTTTCAAACTCACCGAGGGCGGCATACAGCCGTCCGACATTAAACAGCGCTTGAGCCTTCAAGACCGAATCCGGAGAAGCAGCAACCTGCTGAAAGTACGTAACCGCTTTTTCCAGATCCTGCTTTTCCTCGTAAGCATACCCGAGTCCGTTGAGAATGGTATTTCGATAGAAAGAATCGTCGAAATCCCCCAACGCTGCATTGTAAAGCTCGATCGCTTCGTCCGGTTGCCTCCCCCGATAGCAAATGTCGGCGAATATTACCCGCGCAAATTTTCCGCCGGTCTGCCCGGAATAGTCTTCCAGGAGTTGCCGAAAATCCGCCCGGACCTGTTCGTACGCCTGCTGGGGTCCCTTTTCCTCCAACAGCGTCTCGTATTTCGTTCGGCCCTCTTCCAGCCGGGCAAATGCCTCATCGGCCTTTTTCATGGAGCTGTAGCGAAATCCGGAAATCATCAGCACCAGGACAATGAGGCCGCCCAGTGCGCAGAGCAGCTGATACTTGTGTTCGAGGGCATACTGAAAAAGCCGGCTGGACAGGGTGAGAAACTCATCCGGTTGATTCAACAGTTCCTTGCGGGTGATCTTTTTCGCTTTTTTCGCCATAGCAGTTTATCTTTTCCTGTCTGTTTCGTAAAATGTCCCGATTACAACAATTTCCGGATTCGATCCCAGCCGTCCGGAGGAATCGATGCCCCAATGACTTGACAGACCTCGTACCCGCAGGCTGAAGCAATGGCGCCACACCGGTCGAGGGGATAGCCGTTGACAAGGCCGAAAAGAAAACCGGATGCCCATAGATCCCCCGCACCGGTCGTATCCACTGCTCTTCCGTCACCCAAGGCTTTCACTTTCCACGTTTTCCCGCCCCGGGCGATATAACTGCCCCGGTGGCCGACTTTCACAACGGCGATATCGGTCTTCTCCGCCAGTATCTGCAGGGCCTCCTGTTCGCTGTTCGATCCGGAAAACGCCCTGGCCTCGTCTTCATTGGCCATCACGATATCGACGTATTTTTCCATAAACTGATTCAGGAGCTCGCGTGATTCTTCCACCACGGTAAAGCTGGCCAGGTCCAAGGAAACCAGGGCTCCGGCTGCCTTGGCCGCCTGCAGGGTCCCCGTGATCAATTCGGGATTGAACAGCAGATAGCCCTCGACGTGGACTACGGCGGCACCGTCGAAACAACCGTTGTCCAGTTCCTCCGGCCTGGTTTCAGCGGATGCCCCCAGGAAAGTAAACATTGATCGCTGCGCATCGGGGGTAATGATCGAAAGAACCCTGCCCGTGGGAGAATTTGACCGCAGCACCGCCGGTTCCACGTTTTGCCGGATCAAATCCTCACAAAACATGTTGCCCCATTTGCCGTTACCGCATTTGCCGACAAACCGGGCCGTTCCGCCCAATCTTCCCACCCCCACCACCGTGTTGCAGGCCGATCCTCCGGGAACGATCTTTGGATTGCTGGAGGCTCTCGTGAGCGCAGTGTCTATAAACTTTCGATCCACATAACGCATTCCGCCCTTAACGGCACCGGTTTGATCCAGAAACGCGTCATCTTCGTGGGTCAAGATGTCCATCAGCGCCGAACCGACCCCGACCACCAGTTTTCTATCGAGATTGGATTTGCTGGTCTGCTTCAAAGATCGTCCTCACCACACCAGCGATTGGTGGATCCAACCCTGGTCTCCGTCAGCGTGCCGCACCTGCAACCATTTGCCTTGGCGTTGCAGGACTTTAAAGGGGATTCCCCTTTCCACCGTCAACAGGATGCTGAACGTTGTCCCCGGTCCAGAGCGAACATTGCATTTGTCGGAGCGGGTGATGACAGCCGGTATGCTGGCGACCAAGGACTGGTGAACCCAGCCGATGTCGCCCTCGAAGTCGCGGAACTGGATCCATTGATCCGATTTTGTCAGCACCTCTAGGGGATGGTACTGCTCGATTTTCCAGAGGATCTCGTATTGCGTCCCCGGACCGGAACGAACATTGGCAATGCCGGCTTTTACCGTCAGGCGTTCCGCTGAAACATAAGCGGCGAACATAACGAACACAAACGTCAGAATAAATGCTTTCTTTTTCATTGGTCGATCCACTACGCTGAGTAAAACACCAGATCCGGCAACCGGATGCAGGTCAATTTGTTGCCGTAAACCGCGCCGGTATCGATCCCGATCTTATTCGGCTGCAGCAGCGGTTCGGGCAGCGGTGTATGACCGAATACCACGGGTTTGCCGAAGTCGTGTCCGGACTCGATAAACTTTTTCCGGATCCACAGAAGATCCTCCGATTTCTGCTTCGCCAGGGGGACATTCTTTTGAAGACCGGCGTGCACGAATATATAGTTTTCGGTTTCGTAGTACATCATCAGGGACTTGAAAAATGCCAGGTGTTGTGCCGGGATCAACGGTTCGTCCGTCTCCCTCGATCGACTCATGTAACTGTCTAGTGTTTGCTGGCCGCCGTTGAAAAGATAGGTGAGTCGATCTTCCCCGGAAATGTATTTTTCGAACATCTCCTCGTGGTTGCCTTTCAGAAAAACAGTATTCGGATGTCTTTTGCGCAGATCGATCAGGTAATCCACCACCTCGAAGGACTGCGGACCGCGATCGATGTAGTCTCCCAAAAAAACGAGCATTTCCGAATCCAGGTCGATATCGATCTTGTCCATCAGGGCGCACAGCTTGTCATAACGCCCATGAATATCACCGATTGCGTATATGGTTTCCATTGATGTCCGCTTCAAAAGGCATCCCGGAAATGAGAGGTTTACCACAGCATGAACGTTCGCCGCGGTCGATCCAGACGCCGGATGCCTTCTTCTTTGGCTGCGCGGACCGCCTCCGTGTGATCGCTTGTTGTGGGGTAATCATCCAGCCCCTCGACTTCATCGGCACGGCCACAGGGTCGGTACTGCGCCATGATGTTTACGTAACTGTCCGGTGAAACAGAGCCGGCAATAAAGCGCATCACCTCCCGGGTGCCGGCCAGCTTGGCGGGCAGCACCAAATGCCGGATCAACACTCCCCGGGATGCGACACCGGACTCGTCGATCACCAGATCCCCCACCTGGCGATGCATCTCGATGATTGCCCGACGCGCCACTTGCGGGTAGTCCGGCGCATCGCAGGCGTCTGCTGCAACTTTTTCGTCCCAAAATTTGAAATCCGGCATGTAGATGTCAACGACACCGTCGAGCAGCCGCAGGGTGCTGACGCGGTCGTATCCACCCGAATTATACACCAGCGGCACTCTCAGCCCGGCTTCAACGGCGATTTCCAGGGCCTCCAAAATCTGGGGCACGACATGCGTAGGGGTCACGAAGTTGATGTTGTGGCAGCCGCTGCGCTGCAGCTCCAGCATAACGGCGGCCAGTTGTTCCGATTCGGCCTCCTGTCCGTATCCCTGATGGCTGATGTCATAATTCTGGCAGAAGACACACATCAGGTTGCAGTGGGTAAAAAAAATGGTCCCGGACCCACGGGTTCCCACCAGCGGCGCCTCTTCCCCGAAATGCGGGTTGAAACTCGAAATGCAGGCCTTTGCAGCGGTTTTACAGATCCCGGTCTCACCGGACAGACGATCGACCCCGCACCTGCGGGGGCACAGGCTGCAACTTTTCAGGATCTTTCGGGCCTTGACGATGCGCTCGCGTAACAGGCCCTTTTCGATGGTTTCGATATAAGCCGGGATCATGGACCCCTTTTTCCGCTGCTAAAGCTTCAGGTATCCTGTTCCACCAGGATCTTTTCAGCCAAACCCTTTCCCAAAACGAAGCGCTTGAAATCGACGGCGATGACCATCTGGCCCCTGTTCTGGTTGGTGATCACTTCCACTTTGTCGCCGATCCTCAGGCCCATGGTCATCAGCCGCATCCGTGCTCCACTGCCGCCGTTGATTTCCTTTATGACCAGGCGCTCTCCCTGTTTGGCAGCATTCAGCGCTATCGTCTGGCTCCGATCCCGCAGGCACTCGCTGCAGATGCCGTATATTTCCATACGGTGCTGCAGCATGTGAAATCCCCGGTCGGCGGCGATCCGAAGCTGTAAGTCTTCAAGGCGATTGTTCTGAAATTCGAAAATGCCTTTGCACTTCGTGCAGATCAAGTGATCATGGTGCTGGCCCAGATGGCGGTGTTCGTAGCGGACCACCCCATTGTCAAAACGATTTTTGCTGGCAAAGCCGAACCGGCACATCAATTTCAGGGTATCGCGGACAAAATCCACCGAAAAGCCATAGCCGCTTCTTTCTAGAACTTCGATCAGCTCATCTGCCGTGAGATGCTCTTCGGTCTGAAGGAAGACCTCCAACACGCGGAATCGATCCTCGAAACGATCGATGTGCTCCTGTTGAAACAGCTTTTTAAACTGCTCTTTTTCCTGGCGGTGTACTTGTTGCATAGTTGAACCGTGGCACAGGCAGCGTCAGCGTCCTGCAGCTCCTTCGGACTTAGCGGGAATGGCCGGGCAGCTCTATCGTGGTGCAGCTTCCGCCCGAACATGTGCGGGACTCTGACTGGATCCCCTCTTTCGGTCCGGAGCCGCCGGACGTGCTGTGACTCGTGCAGCTTAGAATCCGCTCGAAGTCCTCCGAACGGCAATGCGGACATCGCATTTCCACTGACTCGTCTGATGACATAACAAGTATTTCAAAACACTCGTTGCATTGCAGGCATTTGAATTCGAATATGGGCATCGCGTTGTTCCTTTGTACGGTATTTTATTATAAAAGAGTAAGAATATTGAATCGCAGCGGTATTGTCAAGCTGCTGGTGTCGCCGCTTATCTCCCACAGCGTCGGTTCCCATTTCAAAAAAGGGCAATAAACGGGCACACAAAATCATCAGATCATCCAGGGGATCGTGGTGCATCCGGCGGAACATGCCGGCGGCCACCGGGCGGTTTATCGCTTCACCAATTCGCGGGCGTGGGCCAGCGTGGCCCGGGTGAGCTCGACACCTCCGAGCATGCGGGCGATTTCCTCCACCCGCCGGGGCTCGTCCAGCAGTGTGATCGTCACCCGCGTTCGACCACCGGCAATGCTCTTGGCGATAGTAAAGTGGTGGCTGCCGAATTTCGCGATCTGTGGCAAGTGGGTGATGCAGATCACCTGATGATGCTTTGCCAGGCTGTCAAGCTTCTGACCGACGATTTCGGCAACCCCTCCACCGATACCGGCGTCCACTTCATCAAAAACGACGGTCTCCACGGAATCGGTCTCAGCCAGTATGGCCTTTATGGCCAGCACCACCCGGGATAGTTCCCCCCCTGAGGCAATAGCGGCCAGGGGTTTCAACTCCTCTCCGACATTCGGTGCGATCAGGAAGGTGACCCGGTCCGTTCCGCTGTCGGTGACCTGGCCGCCATTGCACACCAGGTAACCGCTGGTTTTCTCGTCGGCCGCCTGCGTGCTCAGGCGGATTTCAAATCTGGTTTGACCCATCCGCAGATCGGCAAGCTCCGATACGATTTCTTCAGAAAGCGCCGCAGCCGCCTTGCTGCGCTGCCGCGACAGCCGCCCGGACAATTCTCCGAGCCGGGACTGCTGCTTTGCCAGCTCGGCCTCTGTTTCGGAAATATCCTGCTCGACGTTCTCAACAGCAGACAGCGCTGTCGAAACCTCCTCGTAGAACGTCTCGACGGCAGACAAGGATCCGCCGTACTTGCGCTTGAGCCGGTTGAGCGTATCGAGCCGTTCCTCGACCTGGCCCAGGCGCTCTTCATCCACGGTCAGGGTTCTCAGGTATCTTCGAAATTCCGCCACAACGTCTTCGAATTGAAATACCATCGCATCCAGTCGCTCGGCTTTGGGCTTCAGCTCACCGTCGATGGCGGCCGCCTTTTCCAGGGCCTTTTTCACCTCCACCAGTTTCTCGGATACCGAACCTTCCGATCCATACAAAGATTCAATCCCGCTAAAAACCGTCTGGTAGAGAAACTCCGCATTTTTCAGACGGATGCGTTCGCTCTCCAGCTGTTCGTCTTCGCCAGCGGCGATGTCGGCAGCCGCTATTTCCTGCCGTTGAAAGGAGAGCAGCTCCAACTGCTGGGCTTGCCGCTGTTGAAGCAGTTTCAGCCGATCCAATTGCCGGATTACGGGCAGGATCCGATGATAGGCGTCAAAAACCTGCTGTCGCAATGGCATCAAGCCCGCAAACTGGTCGAGAATCAACAGCTGCTGATCTTCCTGCAGCAGGCTTTGATGGGCATGCTGACCGGAAATGCTCGCCAGGTTGGCGGTAACGCGGTTGAGCATCTGCTGGGTGCACAGCCTGCCGTTGATGTAGATCCGATTGGCGTCCGTCCGGGAAATCATGCGGCGCACGACGAGTCCCTCTGCCGGGTCTATCCCGTGCTCGGTCATGCAGCCGGCCGCCTCGCCGTCGGCCGGAACCCGGAAAAGCGCTTCCAGCTCGGCCGTTTCGCTGCCGGTGCGAATCAATGCAGCCGATGCCCGGCTGCCGAGCAGAAGATTGACGGCGTTGATCAATATGGTTTTTCCGGCACCGGTCTCCCCGCTCAAGATGGTGAGTCCATCTGCAAACCGGATGGTGAGATCATCGATGATCGCGAAGTTTCGAATGGAAAGTTCCTGGAGCATAAACGCGTGAAGTTTGCCGGTAAATGGCGCGTGTCCACCGGCAGTTTAATCAGTTTTCCCAAGGGATCGGTGCGGCGCTTTATGGGGAATGCCTTTTGTTCGGGGAGATTTATGCCATAGCCGCGGTTTTTTGTAAAGCCGCTATCCGGCAGGCCGGCGATAACCGAATTCATATCAACCCGGATAGCCGGTGATTTCACGAATCTTTCGGTATAGCGGTTTGAGGCGGCGATACATCTTTTTATAAACGTCGTGGAAAAGAGCGTTGTAGAGTTGGTGATTTTTCATGTCGGGTTCAAACACGTCTCCCATCCGCGACATGGAGGCAACGGCCGTTGGAAAATCCGGGTGCAGCCCGAGACCGACGGCGGCATCGATAGCCGCGCCCAACCCGGAAGTCTCGTAAATGTACGGTCGGCCCGTCGGCATTCCGAATATATCCGCTGTCAGCTGCATGGCGCTTCTGCTCTGACTGCCGCCCCCGGAAACCCGTATGCCGGTAATGGCGGTGTTGCTTCTTTTTTCGATTTGCTCCTTTCCTTCCCGGAGGGCATATGCCAACCCCTCTAAAATCGATCGGTACAGGTGCGCCCGGCAGTGGACATCCCCGAATCCGATAATCGCCCCTTTGGCTTCCGGTCCCGGGTTCTTCAGACCGGGCGTCCAGAAAGGCTGCAGCATCAGGCCCATGGATCCGGGCGGAATGCCGGCCACCAGATCCTCAAAGAGATCCTCGGCCGCCAGTCCCTTGCGAAGTGCCTCCTGCTGCTCGGGATGCCCGAACTGTTCCTTGAACCAGTGAACCATCCAGTACCCACGGTAAATCTGCACCTCGACGGTGTAGCAACCAGGCACTGCGGACGGATAGGCAGGCAGCAAAGGTATGGCTTCGACATAGCGGCGATGGGTGGCGTTGATTGTCGCGGTCGTACCGTAACTCAGACAGCCGACAGAGGGCTCCAGGCTGCCGGATCCAATGACCTCGCAGGCCTTGTCGGCTGCGGCTGCGATGATCGGAAGCCCGGCCGGCAGTCCGGTCTCCTCTGCGGCTTGACGGCTCACTTCACCGATGAGTTGTCCGGGCGGAATCAGTTCGGGAAGCTGATGTCGTTTGACCGGCAGCAACCGCCAGCGCCAGTCGCGATCAGCGCACCACTTCAGCCTCTTGTAATCAAAGGGGATATATCCTACCTGAGATCCAACCGAGTCGACGAAGGTGCCGGTAAGCCTGTAGAGCAGATAACCCGAAAGGAGCAGGTACTTGTGGGTTTTCTTCCACACTTCCGGCTGGTAGGTTGCGATCCAATTGGCTTCGGCCTCCGATTGAAGATAGGCGATGGTATCGCGTAATCCGGCAACCCGGAAAAGATGTCCCCACATCCCCTTGAGCTGCGGCAGCCCGGAGGTTTTGCGCTGATCGAGCCAGACGATCGCAGGTCGCAGCGGCGTTCCCCGACTGTCGAGGTTGATCACCGTGCCCCGTTGGGTCGTGATCGACATCCCGGCAATGCAGTCCTTCAGGCTCGGGCTCCCGCGGAAAAGCCTGCGGCACACCCGGCACAGAGACTGCCAGAAATGTTCGGGGTCCTGTTCCGCCCACCCCGGCTGCCGGGAGTAATACGGTACGAGGGGCAGCCGCTCACAGGCCTTCAAATGGCCATCGATACTGAAGACCAGCGCTTTTATGCTTTGGGTCCCGTTGTCGATGGCCAGCAGAAGATCTTTGGTCGTCGTCATTTCCTGTAGTGCGAACCGGCGGTTGAATTGTTGCGGTGCAGTTTCCGGTCAAACGGTGCCCGGCAGCTCAAAAGCCTTCCTGGCCCGCGCGATGTTTTCCACCGTCCCCATCACGATAAGTGTCATTCCGGCCTTCAGCGGCAGTTGCGGCGACGGGTTGAACTCGATATCGTCATCCCCGCGACGGGCCGCCACTACCAGAAGGCCGAACCGATCTTTGAGGCCGCAATCCATCAGGGGCAAATCCACCAATCGGGAGCGTTCGGAAACCGTAATCTGGTGAATCCGCAAATCTCCTTTTCCACTGCGCAGCATCTTGTCGAGAAAGTATACGACAGTGGGGCGGATCATCTCGGATGCCATGCGCATCGCCCCGATAAAATTGGGCGACACCACACTGTCGGCGCCTGCCTTTTTTAACTTCGGCTCCAGTTTTTGATCGATCATGCGGGTGATGATGCGGATCTTGCGATTGTGCATGCGGGCGGACATGGTGATGTAAAGGTTGTCATTGTCAGCCGGCAGGGTGATGATGATGCCGCCGGCGTTTTCGATTCCTGCAGCAAACAGGTTTTCGTCATCGGTAGCGCTGCCTTGAATATAGTAAAGGTTCGCGCTCGTGATGGTCTTGCAGCGCTCTATGTTTTCGGTGTCGTTATCGATGAGCACCACCGCTTCCCTGTTTTTCGCCAGCTCCTGCAGCACAAGCCGTCCGGTTTCCCCGCCGCCGCACACAATGGTATGGTTGCGCAACTTTTGAATTTGTTTCAGCATTTTATTTTTCCTCAGGATTCCGGTTAGTTCTCCCTCCACGATCGCCGCCGTCAACGTGCTGATGCCATAGAGCAGGATGCCCATGCCGAATGTGATCAACACCATGGTGTATATCTGGGCCGGGACATTGCCGCTGACTTCAATGACTTCCCCGTAGCCGACCGTAGTCAGGGAAATGACGGTCATGTAGACACAGTCCAGAAATCGCGGCTGGCCGCCGAAGAGGATGTAGTATCCGGTGCTGCCGGCCAGAATGACAACAAATATGAGAAGGATGACACTGTAGACCTGCCGCTTGATCCTCATGGCCCTGACATATACCAGCGCTGCTCGGACTGTAAAGGGTTTTCTCGGCGATTACAGGAACTTGAAAGATCTTTACAAACAATGGTGCATGCTCTATATTTCTAGTTTATATTAAAGATGCATGCAACCCGCCTACGCTTTCGGCGAAGAGGCACGAATGGAAACCCCGACACCACTGGTAATCGCCACACGCAATTCCGGCAAGGCCGCCGAAATAAAGGATCTGCTGCGGGGATTTTCGGTTGAGATAAGAAGTCTGGCGGATTTCGGGCCTATTCCTGAAGCCGAAGAGAACGGTGAAACCTTCGAAGAAAACGCCTACCTGAAAGCCAGCCTGACCGCCCGCGTGTTAGGCATGACGGCCATGGCGGACGATTCCGGCCTGGTGGTCGAAGCTTTGGATGGGGCTCCCGGCGTGCATTCGGCACGATTCGCGGGCCCGGAGGCGACCGATAGAGACCGTTGCGAAATCATCCTGCAGAAAATGCGGGGGATAACCGATCGCCGGGCGTCCTTCCAATGCGTTCTATCGATCGCCGTTCCCACCGGTGCGGCCTTGACCTATTCGGGGCACTGCGAAGGCCGCATTTCCGAAAAACCGGCGGGCGAAAACGGATTCGGTTATGATCCGATCTTCTACTACCCGCCGCTTCGCAGAACATTCGCCCAGCTGACCCGGGAGGAAAAAAACCGTGTAAGCCACCGCGGCAGGGCACTGGAAGAATTGAAGCAGGAGTTTCATAAAGTTTTGGTCTGGATCGATCAGCAGACGCCCCGACAGCAGAATGTTATCTGCCACCACCTATCGCACGATTAACGAATCGGCACGCTTGCTGCCGCCGCATTATAACGGGAGACCATTATCATGATGAAAAAAAACGAAGGCGTCGACATTGTTATGGAGATCGGAGGTGTTCAAACGCAACAGGCGGCCGATCAATTCCTGCAGCAGCACCTGGACGCCGACAGCCTCTCTCGGCTTCAACAGATTCGCCTTCCGGCCGCGCGGCTGAAAATTGCCAATGCCATCGCCATGTGCCGCCCGGATTCGGTCTTCATCAACACCGGAACGGAAGCCGATCTACAGTATATCCGGAATCTGGCCATCGAAAAAGGGGAGGAATCGAAACTTCCCATGCCGGATCACACGATTCATTACGACCTGAAAGAAGAACAGGGCCGGATCATCGACCGCACATTCTATATCTCCAACCCCGCAGACCTGGTCAACTCTCTGGCCAATCGGATCGATCGCACCGAGGCGCTGGAGGATGTTCGCCAAAAAATGGTCGGCATCATGCAGGACAAAGTCATGATGATCGGATGTTACACCCGCGGGCCGATCGGCGCTCCGGTATCGGACCCGGCCCTTGAAATCTCCAGTTCCGCCTATGTTCTGCACAGCGCCGAGCTGCTCTACCGCAATGCGTACGCGGATTTTGACAAGCAGGTTCAACAGACGGGGTATTTTTATACCAACATTCACAGTGAAGGCCTAAATCGCCCCGAGGATCTGCCGCATGCCCGCGTCTATATGGACCGCAGCCATCAGACCACCTACAGCTTGAACTGCACCTATGCCGGCAATACGCTGCTGCTGAAAAAAGGCAACCATCGATTCTCCGTCGACCGTTCGGTGTACGAAAAAAGAGGGTTGGAACTCGCTGAGCACATGTTCATCACCGGTATCGACGGCCCGGGAGGACGAATCACCTGGGTGACCGGCGCGGCGCCCAGCGGTTGCGGTAAGACCACCACGGCCATGGCCGGTGATCACTTCGTCGGCGATGACCTGGCCCAGATGTGGATCGCCGGTGACGGCAGCGTTCGATCCGTTAATCCCGAGTGCGGCATCTTCGGCATCGTGGAGGATGTCAATTGGGAGGGAGATCCCAAACTGATGGAATGCCTGCGGAATCCGGGAAGCGAAGTGATCTGGTCCAACGTGCTGATTGATGAAAACGGCGTTCCCCAATGGACCGGTAACGGCGAAGATCCGCCGCCCCGCAAGGGAGTGAATTTCCGCGGGCCCTGGGAGGCCGGCATGGTCGATGCCAACGGCAAGCCGGTCCCCATTTCTCACCCCAACTCCCGCTGTACCCTGGCATCCAGGTCCCTGGCCAACTTCTCCGCAGCGGCCGAAGACCCCGCCGGGGTGGAGACCCGAGTGATCACCTACAGCGGACGGGACAGCGACACCATGCCCCCGGTATGGGTGGCCAAAAATTCCGACCATGGCGTGGTGATCGGTGCCTGCATCGTTTCGGCCGCCACTGCCACCGAAGTCGGCGCCACCGGCGTGCGTCGCGCTCCGTGGGCCAATGCGCCGTTCATCCCCGGCGCACTCGGGGACTATATGGACAGCCAGTTCAAGTTTTTCGGCAGCAGCACAATCGCAGACAACCGGCGCCCCATCCTGGCGGGGCTGAATTATTTTTTGACCCACGAAGCCCGCGGAGGGGATTCCAAAAAGCTGCTGGGTGAAAAGCGCGATGTGAAAGTGTGGCTGGCATGGCTGGAGCGAAGGGCCCACGGAGATGTCGATGCCATCGACACCCCCGTTGGATATCTGCCTTTTTACGAGGACCTGCAGCGGCTCTTCAAAAAACTCATCGACAAACCCTATCCCCGGGAGCTCTACAACAAACAGTTTTCTCTTTATATCGACAACATCATCGCCCGAATCGACCTGCAGTCGGAAGCCTACGGAAAGGAAACGAACATCCCACAACGGCTCTTCGAAGTGCTCGCCGAGCAGCGTGAAGCACTCGCTGCCTTGAAACAGCAGTTCGGCCCGGTTGTCAGCCCGTCAGATTTAACCACGACACATTCCCGCGCATAACCGTCCAGAGCCGAATGGAAGGGAGCAGATCACCAGTGCCGACGACCCGATCCTCGCAGGCCCACCAGCAGAACGTCCGGCACCCGGGCAAACTGCCTGAATCAATTGTAAAAACCGTATTCAGCCCGAAAATGCTGGTGGCGCTGCTGATGGGTTTCTCGTGCGGCTTGCCCCTGCTGCTCACCATCAGCGTCCTGCAGGCCTGGATGAAAGAAGCCGGCATCGATCTGACGGTGATCGGACTCATGGCCCTTGTGGGCCTGCCATACACCGTGAAGTTTCTGTGGGCCCCGTTCCTGGATCGCTTCACCCTGCCGTTTCTCGGCCGCCGGCGGGGCTGGCTGCTTGCTGCTCAGCTGTTGCTGGTAATATCGATCATCGCTTTGGCGCTGACCGACCCGGTTACCCACCCAGCGATGGTTGCCGCAGCCGCACTGGCAGTAACATTCTTCAGCGCATCTCAAGACATCGTGGTGGATGCCTATCGACGAGAGGATCTTTCGGACGCAGAGCTGGGCCTGGGTTCCTCGCTGTACATTAACGGCTATCGCGTCGGCATGCTGCTGGCTTCCGGTGGCGGCTTGATCATGGCCGATCACATGTCATTTCCAGCAGTGTATGTAATCATGGCGACCTGCATGCTCCCGGGTATCGTGACTACAATTTTGGCACCGGAGCCCATTGCCGCTGAGGGAAAACCCGGGAGCCTTCGAGAGGCGGTCATCCAGCCCCTGGTAGAATACTTCAGCCGCAGCGGTTCGGTCTGGATTCTGGCCTTTATCCTGCTCTACAAAATCGGCGACACCATGGCCAGTACCATGACCACCCCCTTTTATCTCGATATCGGATTTTCCAAGACCGAAATCGGAACGGTGGTCAAGCTGTTCGGGTTCTGGGCCACGGTTGCCGGGGGCCTGGCCGGCGGCGTTTTGATGATCCGCCTGGGGATCAACCGCAGCCTGTGGATTTTCGGTATTCTGCAGTCCTTGTCGACCGCCTTTTTTGCGGTACTGGCCCGTGTCGGGCATCACATCGGGGCACTGTCATCGGTGATAGCCTTTGAAAATCTCAGCAGCGGCTTGGGAACCGCCGCTTTCGTGGCCTTTATGGCCAGCATCACCAACAAGAAATTCACCGCCACCCAGTATGCCTTGCTGTCCAGCCTCATGGGCGTGCCCAGGGTGTTTGCTTCGGCTCCTACCGGATTTCTGGCCAAACATTTCGGCTGGGAAGCGTTTTTTATTTTCTGTTCCCTGGTGGCGATCCCCGGCATGCTGTTGCTGCTGCGATTCGCTCCATGGCACTTGCAGAGGCATTAAAAGACTTGGTGGAAAAAGAAACGAAAAAAAACGGCCCGCTCGCGAAGATTCGGGACCTTCACCAACGGCGAAGGGATCTAATGGCCCTGGCGCCGGAAAAGGCCCTGGACCAGATTCTGGATGCCGACAATTCGGTAGCGCTGGTGCATGCGTTTTCCGAGCAGGACTTCCACCTGCTGGTGCACGACATCGGCCCGGAGGATGCACTGCCGCTGCTGTCCCTGGCCTCCGACAAACAGTGGGAGTACCTTGTGGATGCCGAGGTCTGGGACCGCGATCGCCTGGATCTGGCCGCCATAACGCGGTGGTTCGATCTGCTGCATCGCTCAGATCCCATCCGGGCGCTCCGATGGCTGGTTGAACACAAGCTGGAGCTGCTGGAATTTTACCTGTTTAGCAACATAGAAGTCCGCATTCGCGAACACGACCAGGACCCGTCGGATTTCGGAAAAGAATGGTTTTCGGTCGACAACCACTTCTACTTGCGAATCATCGGCGACTTGTCCGCGGAAATTTCGGATCTGGGAGAAATCGACAAGGATCGATTCCGCCAGTTTCTCGAAACGCTGGTCCACAGCCTGGCGGCCGCAGATCACATCACGTACCAAAAAATCCTGCTGGAAGCCGTGCACATCATCCCGGCCGAGAGCGAGGAGGAAGCCTACCGGCAAAGAATCGTGCGGCTGGCAGAAAAGGGATTCCTTCCGTTTGAAGAAGCGGTCGGAGTCTACCAGGCGCTGACCGCCGAGCAGCTGATGGGAACCGGTCACGGGCGTCCCCGCAGGTCTTCGGGCGATACGCGCCTGTCCATAACAATGTATCCGGCGCAATTGATGCAGCCAAAGAGCGAATTTACCCGTGCGCTGACTCGATTGGACTCTGCCGCCGCCGTCGAGCGGGCGCAATCCGAGTTCGCCGGATTATGCAACCGCCTCATTGCGGCCGACTGCAGGAAGGTCAAAAGCAGGGATGACCTGCAGCAGGTCGTGCGCAAAGCCTGCGGTTACCTTTCCATCGGTCTGAACGAACTTGCAAGCCTGCCCCAAGAGCGTCTGCCCGCAAAAAAGGCACAATCGGTTGAACTGATTCAGCGGTACTTGATGGAGGATATCTTCCGGGTCGGCTACGGCCGGGCGCTGCGGTTGAAGTGGCGCGCCCAGCACTGGCTGAAGCAGGCGTGGTTTGCCTCCAAGGGATTGTCTCTGACTTTCTGGGGCGAGGCGTGGCTCGGCGTGCTAGGCGGCGTGCTGCTGAAAAAGCCGCTTTACTTCGATAATTACAGAACCGCAACGCTGTACCGTGACTTCGAGACGACCGAGGAAATCCGGGAGGTCGATAGTGTTCTGCAGGCAATCATCGCCGTCGACGACCTCCTTTCGTTGTCCCGGTTAGATCCCCAGCCGCTTTTATCTTATCGTTTTCTGACCTATAAAAACTTCCTGCTGACCACCTGGGCATGCGACCACCTCGGTCTTTCCGGGGCTCCGGCACCGTTGAGCCTTCCCGCCTTCAGGAAGTTTTACCAGCAGCTGTGGGTACCCGGCTCCGAACCGGGCCAAATCCGCCAACACATGCGGGAGTCGTTTCTGCACTGGCTGGCCACCCAATCCGGCCTGCGTGAAGAACAGATCAGTGCGAACCTGGCAGCAACCTTAGAGAGCCTGTTTCTGGAGCTGGAGGATGAATACGGGCCGGTCAAGGCAAAAGATCTCGACCCCCGGTTTATTCAGCACTTTTTGATCGAACGGTAGCCCGGAGGTCTTCACCGCGGCGGCAGGCGGGCGGCGACTGAGGGAAACCGGCCCAGGTCGGTGTGCGGGAGGAATTTTGCGGCGGAAAACCGCAGCATGAAGTCCTGGTTGACGTTCAACTCGAGATAGGTAATCCGGTCGCGGATGTGATCAATCACTTCCAGCGAGCCCGGAGACGTGAGCACCTTCGTTGCCCCTTCCAGAGAGCTGTTTCCGAGAACCTGAAAACGTTCACGGGGCAGGTCCGGCAGCATGCCGATGGTGATGGCCGAATCTGGCCGAATGAATGCACCGAACGTACCGGCAACGAAATACCGGTCAATCTCCTGAAGGTTGATACCGACGGAACCGGCAATGGTTTCCAGAATCGTATACATGGCCGCTTTGGAGCGAATCAGGCTGTCGAAGTCTGCCTGGCTGATGGTTATCGCCGGTCCGTCGGCGGTCTCGGCCGGCGGCAGCAGCACCAGGTGCTGGGCACCGTCTCGCTGCACAAATCGGCCCGGGCAGCTGTCCGCCAGGAAACGACCGCGAATATCGATCATGCCGGCGGTGAGCATCTCGGCCGCAAGATCGATCAAACCGGAGCCACAGATGCCGCAGGGTGAACCATCGTCGATGGTGTGGATGTCGAACCGCCGGGTTTCGGAGTCAATGCGAACGCGATCGATCACACCGGGTCCAGCAGTCGTGCCCATCTGCGTGACACCACCTTCCAGCGCGGGCCCGGCCGCACCGGCACAGGCGATCAACCACTGTCGATTGCCGAGCACGACCTCGGCGTTGGTGCCGACGTCCACCAGGACGGCCGTCTGCTCCATCTCGTGCAGGCCCGATGACAGGATCCCGGCGATAACATCTCCGCCGAAATAACTGCCGATGTTCGGGAAGACAAAAACCCGGGCAGCGCTTGCTGCCCGGATCCCCAGATCACGGGCCCGGAGCAGGCCTGGCCGGTTGACGACCGGGATATACGGTTCACGGATAATCCAGTAAGGGGTCAATCCCAGAAACAGGTGGGTCATGGTGGTGTTGCCGGCAACGGCCATCAGCAAAACCTGTTCGGGAGTCAACCCGCAGCCGCGGCAGAGGTCTTCGGCATGCCAGTTAACGGCTTCGATAATCTGCCTGTGCAAGTCCTGCAAGCCGCTGCCTTCCCCGGCGTAATGCACCCGCGTGAGGATATCCGCACCGACGTCGATCTGGGGGTTGTCGAAAACCTTCTCGCCGAAAACGCGGCCCGTAGACAGGTCTATGGCTCGCAACACCACTTTGGTGGTTCCCAGATCCACGGCCAGCCCTACCGAAACGCCCTCTTCTGCCCCGCCGTGAATTCCCGTCAAAAACCAGCGGCTGCGGTCTCGCGCCAGGGTGCAGCGAACGCTGTAGTTCGACTTGCGCAGCAGTTCGGGAATCCGGTGAAGCGTTTCCAGGTCGATGTGCAGATCGAAGGGATCGACGGCAAGCCGGGTTTTCAGCGCTTTGGCCAGCCGGTCGGCATCGGCCGTGTTGTCCTGAAGGCTCGGCGGTGATAGGGTGACGGGTACCACCCAGCTGTTGCAGTCTTCAGCCATTTTTCACGGATTGACTGGATTGATGAGTTGGATCAGATCAGCCGTTCCAGTTGTGCGACGATTTGACTTGTCGTTTCACCGGCCTTGCCCGCGATCAGGTAGTCGCTGACCGATCCGGTCAAAGCGGTGGGCTCCGGATTGATTTCGATCACTTTCGCTCCGGACTCCTTGGAGATTAAGGGTATATAGGATGCCGGTGAAACGGTCGCCGATGTTCCGATGACCAGCATGATCTCGCATTGAGAGGCAATACGCTGGCTGCGCGCCAGATGCTCCGGGGCAATCATCTCGCCGAAGAATACGCACTCCGGTCGCAACACTCCGCCGCACCGGCAAAGCGGCGGGATTCGGTCCAAGTCCAGCTTTCGCGTCGGCACCCGCCGCTCGCACCGGGTGCAGCATTGCCAGGCAAAACTGCCGTGAAACTCGATCACATCGCTGCTGCCGGCCATCTGGTGCAGGCCGTCGACGTTCTGGGTAATGATGGTTTGCAGCCGTTTAAGCTTCTCCAGGCGGGCAAGGCCCAAGTGGGCTGCGTTGGGACGGGCCTGGTCGATGACATCTTTCATGCCTTTGATCAGCACCTCCCAGACCTTGCCGGGATCGCGCCGGAATGCCTCTATGTGGGCATACTCCATGGGGTCGACTTTTTCCCACAGGCCCCCTTTTCCGCGAAATGGCGGGATGTTGCTCTCCACCGAAATCCCGGCTCCGGTCAACGCCGCCACGTTTTTGGCCCCTGCCAGATCCCGCGCCGCACGCTCGATGAGATCGTCCATAAAAGACTCACAACTCAAACGTCATGTCGCTTTTTACACCAAAACACTTCAGCTTACTTTTCTGCCCGGAAACCAGCTTGCGGCACCGCTTCACGATCCGGTCCATTTCTGCATCCGTGCGTTCCTGGTTCAAATGAAAAAGTCCCAGCTGCCGGACACCGGCCCCTAATGCCAGCCGGAGCACGTCGGTATATACGGAGTGGCCCCAATCAATGAAGAATTGATACTCTTTGGGTGTATATTCAGCGTCGTGAAACAGCAGGTCGGCACCACTGCAAAACGCCTCATAGTCTTCAAAGGACCGGCCGCCGGGGTGGGTATAGCCCAGTTCGTTATCGGTTAGAAATACGAAGCTGCGCCCATCTTCAATGAATTTGTACCCGCTGCCGTTGTTGGGATGGCTCAGGGCGATGGGTATCACTTTCACGCTACCGATGTCAAAGTCCGTCGGGCAGGCGTCAATATATTCCATTTTGGCTTTTATGTCGGAGTATTTCACCGGAAAGTTCGGGGGGGCCATCACCCGCGACAGAATCGTTTCCACGAATTTGCTGTGAAACGGGCAACGGTGCATGTGCAGCTTGGTGCTTTTGAAGTAGAGCGGTTTGAAATACGGAAATCCCATCACGTGATCCCAATGGGCATGGGTGAAAATGAAGTGGCAGGTTCGCCTTTTTTCCTTCACAAGGCGGTTGCCCAGCCTCCTGATTCCGGTGCCGGCATCGATAATGATCAGATCGTCGCTTTTTGTCCGGATTTCGATGCAGGTCGTATCCCCGCCGTATTTCAGGTAAGACTTGCCCGATACGGGAATGCTGCCCCTGGATCCCCAACACTTGATAATCATATGTCACCTTCCGGGCGAAATCGAACAGCTAATACCCCGCGACTGCCAGGTACGTAAACCAGGTTCCACCACACTCCCATTGCCGCAGCAGTGTTACCGGCAGCCGAGCCAGCCGGTGCTCCACATCTCTTGCCTGGCTGCGCAGCAGACCTGAGAGTACGAACCAGCTCTTGCCGACCAGATTCTCAGTGGTAATCAGCTGCTGCAGAACATCATAGTGAATATTGGCAACCAGCAGATCGGCCGGCTGTCCGGCAAATTTTTCGGCCCTTCCCTGTATCGCCAGGACAGCACTTTCCATCCGGTTCAGCCGCACATTTCTGCTGGCAGTCTGGACGGCCAGGATGTTGTTGTCCACCGCCAGTATTTGCCGGCTCCCCAGCCTGCCCGCCGCCAGAGCCAGCACGCCCGTGCCGGTCCCCAGATCGAGAACGGTCTGCGGCGTATCCAGAGCAAATATTTCTTCAATAGCCGCGAGGCAGTCCCGGGTCGTCGGGTGCGTCCCGGTCCCGAAAACCACACCGGGGTCGAGAATAATCCGGTGGCCTCCTCCTGCCGGCGGCTCTTCCCAGGGCGGAATGATCGTAAAGCTGCCGATGCGGACTATCCCCGGCTTTTCTCCCAGCCAGTCCGAGTAGGACATGTGGTATTCATCCAGCAGGGTCAGCTGTGGCTGCCCGGCCAGCAGTGCCTCAACGGCCTGCCGTGCCGGCCGGGTGTAGAACAGAAACGAAAAACCATCCTCTTCCCAGTTTCCGATGAAGTCCGCCGATACCGGATTCGTGCCGGGGGCGACACGCCCGCTGCAGTAGTAGACATAGATGTCGGAGATGGGTCGGAGATCCTCGCTGTTTCTCATCGGCTGCTGTTCTATTCGTGCCTTGGCAGCTGGTCCAGATACCACTTCATGGGATCGATGAGCGTGTATCCCATGTTTTTCAGCTTGCGTTTGATGGGGGCAACGTTCTGGGTCAGCAGATAAGGAAACACCGCTCTTTTGTCCTTTTCCCAGTAACGGGCGACCAGCACACTGCCGAAGGACACGTCTTCTTCGGTGATGGCGTCAACGATCTTTTTCATCTGCCCGATTTTCTCTTCCACCAGAATGCCGAGCAGGGTTCCCGGTTGTCCGATTCCCAATACGTTGATAAAAGCGCGCAGCAGATCGCGAACGGAAATGATCCCCTTCAGCTTGCCCTGCTCGTCGACCACCGGGAGAGCCCCGACTCTCATTTCTTCGATCAGCAACAGCGCGTCCTGAATGGTGTAGCCGGCAGATATCGTCTTGGGGTTGGTCGTCATGATATCCCTGATTTTCAGGCTGGCAAGTTTCTCGCGCTCCGGTTGGTTGTCAGGGTCTTTGAAAAGACCGTAGGGAATGGCGCTGCGAATGTCGCGGTCCGTTACGATACCGATTAAACGGTTGTCGGCATCCACCACCGGAAGATGGCGAATCCGGTGCTCGGCCAATTTCTCCTGGGCTTCGAATATACCGGCCTCTTTATCGATGGTGACGACCTTGCGGGTCATCGATTGGCTGACAAACATCATTTACCTCCGGTTAACAATGTGGCGACGTGGTTGCGTGCCAATTCCGGGAGACGCTGCAGGCAATACCCTCCTTCCAGCACGGAGACAACACGGCCACCTGCAAGGCGACCGGCCATTTCCATAATCGTCTCCATCATCCAGGTAAACCATCCCGTTGACAGGTTGACATCGGACATGTCGTCATCGGCATGTCCGTCAAATCCTGCTGAAACCAGTATAAATTCAGGTTTGAACCGATCGAAGTCTGCTACCAGGTGCTCCTGGACCAGGTCGGTGTAAACGTCATCTCCCTGCCCCGGCAGCACCACATTGTTCTTGGTAAATCCATGGCCACTGCCCGTACCGTACTCGAACTCCCGTCCGGTTCCCGGGTAAGCAAAAGAAGGATGCTGGTGAATCGAGTAGTAAAATACCGTCGGATCCTGTTCGAAGATGTGCTGCGTGCCGTTGCCGTGATGGACATCGAAGTCGATGATGCCGACCTTGCCGACAGCCCACTTTTGTTGAAGATATCGCGCGGCGATGGCCACGTTGTTGAAGTAACAAAACCCCAGCGGGTGATCTCGTTCGGCATGGTGCCCGGGAGGACGTACGGCGCAGAAAGCATTATCCAGATCTCCCTGCATAACCATATCGACGGTTTTCAAGATGCCGCCCACCGCCAGAAACGCAACGTCGAAAGTTTCAGCGCACATCTGGTTGTCCGGGTGCTCGAAGGTTCTTTTATTCGAGATGCAGGCGTCTCCGAAACGATCGATATACTGGGTATCGTGGACGAGCTCGACCCATTTGCGTTCAGCTGTTTCCGCCTTGATAAGCACCAGCTCGGGGAGAAGATTGCCTTCCTCGATTCCCTTGTAAACCGCCAGCAGTCTCTCAGGGACTTCAGGATGATAGGACCCGGTTTCGTGGAGCAGGTAACGCTCGTCGTACAAAAATCCCGTTCTTCGCATCATCTATTCCGGTATCCGCTTGAATGGATTTGCCAGAAACCTGGTCGCTGCGGCAAACGCCGTGTCTCCGGCTTCTTATCATTTTCCGTGCGAGATTCAGGCGACAACCTTGCTGAATATTTCGAAGGCGGCCTTTACGGAAGCGCTTTCTTCCGGCATCTCAACCGTCGGCCGGCCGTTCAGATCGTATTCGTAGACCATCGGATCAGCCGGGACAGTTCCGACCAACTCCAGGCCGCCCTCTTTCAGCACAGACAGCATTGCTTCGGAGGGCGCTTCTTTGACCTGATTGATGATGGCGTAGCTGTGCTTGATGCCGATTTTGAGTTCACCGGCCAATTTGTTAATCCGGATGGCGGCCTGAATGCCTCGCCGCGAAGTGTCGGAAACCACCAGCAGGACATCTACGTTTTTGGTTGTCAGGCGGCTAATGTGCTCCATGCCGGCCTCGTTGTCCATGACGATATACGGGTAGTTGCTCTGCATCCGGTCCAAGAAGTTGGTCAGCAGTGTATTGGCGGCACAGTAGCAGCCAGCACCCTCGGGCTGCCCCATCACCACCAGGTCATAGCCGTCTGATTCCACCACTGCCTGTTCCAGTTTCATTTCCATGAAAATATCTTTGGTCATGCCGCTGGGCACCTGGCCTTTTTTCATGTCCTCCCTGGCCTCGCCGAGTGTTTCATCCACCTCGACGCCCAGAACCTCATTGAGGTTGGCATTGCTGTCCGCGTCCACCGCCAGCACGGGGATCTTTTGATTTTTCACCAGATACTTTACCAGAAGCCCGGCCAGGGTTGTCTTGCCCGTGCCGCCCTTGCCGGCCATTGCTACCGAAAAAGCCATTTGCGTCCCTTTCCTTTCTGCGCGCACATTCTACCATATCTCAAACGAATTTAGAATATTTAGAGCAGAACCGGTCTCCCGTCAAGGTCTGTACTGGAACTGCGCAACGACATCGGCCGGACGGCCTCCAAAAATCTTGCATTGCGCCTAGGCATATGCTAAGCATATAATATTATTTTCAATTTTTCTGTGGAGCCGCACGATGGAATTCGAACTGAACAACACCCAGAAATATATCCAGAAAGCGGTCAGAGATTTTGCCAAGGGGGAATTCGGAAAAGAACTGGCATTGGAGCTGGAAAAAAAGCACGAATTCCCCACTCAGATCTGGAAGAAAGCGTGTGAACTCGGACTGGTTGGTGTTCATTTTCCTGAGGAATATTCCGGTCAGGGGTTGGGTTGCCTGGAAGACATCCTGGTGGTGGAAGAACTGTGCCGGGCGGATTCCACCATCGGCAGCGCCGTTGCCCTATCCAGCTTTGCTTCCGAGATCATCCTGCACTGGGGATCCGGTGAAATGAAAGCGGCCCTTCTGCCCGCTGTTGCCGAAGGGCGCATGCTGTCCGCAGGGGCATTTACCGAACCCGATCACGGTTCGGACATCACGTTGATGGACACCTCGGCCATTCGAGACGGGCAAGACTGGGTAATCAACGGCACCAAAACCTTCATCACCAACGGCGGGTTGGCTGGATTTTACTCTGTCATGTGCCAGACCGACACGGAGGCAAAGCCCTCATACCGGGGCATCAGCCTGATTATGGTGGAGGCCGACCGCCAGGGCCTGACCACCACAGATGTGGGGCAGAAAATGGGTATCCACATGATGGCAACCGCCGAGGTGAACCTGAAAGATGTGCGGGTACCCCTGTCGAACCTTATCGGCGAGGAGAACAAGGGCTTTTACCACGTGTTGCACTTTTTTGATGAAAGCCGTATTCAGGTGGCAGCCCAGGCCCTTGGAATCGCCCAGGGGGCCTACGACAGAGCATTGGCATATGTGAAACAGCGTGAGCAGTTTGGCCGGAAAATCGCACAGTTCCAAGTGACACAGCACAAACTGGCCGACATGGCCACCAAAATCGAACTGGCACGGCTGATCACCTATAAAGCCGCGTGGAACTTCGACCAGGGAAGAATCGATCCCAAACTAACCTCCATGGCCAAAATGTATGCGGCTCGCACGGCGGTGGAAGTGGCCGATGAGGCCATTCAACTGCTCGGCGGCTACGGTTACATGACCGAGTATGAAGTCGAGCGATTTTACCGCGACGCCAAGATCACCGAAATTTACGAGGGCACCAAAGAGATCCAGAAGAACACGATTGCCGGAGCAATCCTGGGAAAGATGAAATAACTATCGAACTAGCGAAGCATGAAGGAGGATAAGCCATGCTGGATTTGGTCAAAAAAACCATGCTGACTGGCATCGGGCTCGCTCTGCTGGCCAAGGATGAAATGGAAGATCTCGCCCGGGAGGTCGTCGAAAAAGGAAAGATGACGGAGCGTGACGGCAAGAAATTTTTCAACGACCTGCAAAAACGCTACGATGAAGTTCAGAGCAAGCTGGAAGAACGGGTGGAAAAAACCGTCAAGGACATTATGAAAAAAATGGACCTGGTAACCGGTGAGGATGTAAAGGCCCTTAAAAAAGAAATCCGGGAGCTCAAAAAGGCGCTCAACAAGGATTCGGGTGCTTCCGGATGATCATCGATGTTGAGCATCCGCGACATCACCGGCATTGGCCGCACCTACCGCAACTTGAACCGGTTTCGCCAGATTCTGACCGTGCTGCTGAAGTATGGTTTCGGTGAGCTGCTGGAGCTACTCAAACTTGACCAATACGTCGAAGCCGGTTTGCAGCTGATCTCGAAAAAACAGCCGGTCCGGGTTGAAAAACTCACGCGTCCGGAAGGCCTTCGGATGGCGTTGGAAGAACTCGGACCGACGTACATAAAGCTGGGCCAGATCCTCTCCACACGTCCCGACCTGATACCGGTCGAGTTCCTCAGCGAATTGACCAAGCTGCAAGACAAGGTCCCTCCCTTTGCCTTTATCGCTGTTCGCAAGATCATCGAATCCGAGCTCAAGTTTCCGCTGGATAAAATTTTCGCACATTTTGAAGAAGAACCGCTGGCTTCCGCCTCCATCGGCCAGGTGCACAAAGCCCGGCTGATAGACGGCAAGGAGGCCGCCGTAAAGGTGCAGCGCCCCGGTATCGAGCGGGTCATCGAAGTAGATTTGGAAATCATGATGTACCTGGCCCGGCTCATGGAGCGCCACATCGAGGAACTGGCCCTGCACCGCCCGGTCAAGATTGTTGAAGAATTTGCCCGCACCCTGGAGGGGGAGCTCGATTATCGACAGGAAGCCTCCAACATGGAGCGCATGGCCCTGAACTTCGTCGATGATCCGTTCACCCACATACCGGCGGTCTACCGCGACTATTCCACCATGCGGGTTCTCACGGCCGAATTCGTTGACGGGATCAAGGTGTCCGAGCTTGAGCAGTTGGATGCCGCCGGCCTGGACCGCAAACAGATCACCGACCGCGGGGCCGAAATTCTACTCAGGCAGATTTTTGATCACGGTTTTTTTCATGCGGACCCGCACCCCGGCAACATATTCGTGTTGCCGGAAAACATCATTTGCCTGATCGATTTCGGAATGGTCGGTTCGGTAGACCGCAGAACGCGGGAGCGTTTTGTCGAGTTGATCGATGCCATGGTCCGCAAGGACCCGTATCGAACATCACAGCTGTTCCTGGAAATCGTAGACCGGGAAGAGGAGCCCGACCTTCGCCTGCTGGAGAGAAATATCGCCGACCTGCTCTCCCGGCATCTGTATCGACCCCTGCAGGATATCCGGGTCGGCAAACTTTTGCAGCAACTGCTGGAGATCGCCTCCCGCCACCGGCTCCGCATACCGCCGGATCTTTTCCTGATGATGAAGGCGCTGACAACGGTGGAAGGCGTCGCCTGCATGCTCGACCCGAAATTCGACATCTTTCAGAAAGCCGAACCGTTCATCCGCCGGATTCTGCTGGGCCGATTCACACCCCGTCGAATATCGGGCGACATGTTTCAGCTGGCATCCGATTTACTGAAATTTGCCCACCAGTTCCCCAAAGACCTGCTGGATATCGCCCGGCTTGCCCGGGAGAGAAAGCTGCTTTTGAAAATCGAGAACCAGGGACTCGAGAAAATGCTGGCCACCCACGATCAGATCAGCAACCGGATTTCTTTTTCCATCATCATCGCAGCGTTGATCGTCGGATCGGCGCTCATCGTCATCTCCGAGATCCCCCCGCTTTTCTATGGTATTTCGCTGATCGGCATCATCGGCTTTCTGGCTGCTGCATTGATGGGAATCTGGCTGCTGGTGGCGATTCTGAGAAAAGGACGCCTGTAGTCAGGTGGTTGATTCAGTCGCTGTTTTTATCGGCGGCAAGTGATGGGAGCTGCCGTTCAGGGGGACGATCGCCGGATGACCCACGGACCGGTCCGGTTCGGATTGCAGGATAGGATCGGTAAATTACCCGAGCCGATGGGATCGGGCCAGGTGCCGAATGCCATCCACAGTCGCCGCTGTCAGTCGGGGTTTCCGTCATCTTCGCCATGCAGGCGCGTGCGGCGCAGCAGGTGCCACAGAACGAGTTTCAACGAAAATCCAACCTTCAACGCCCCGGACAAATCCGCTGCTTTGATCGGCGGGGAACCGGAACGTCATTCCATGAACATCGTCGCAGCCAATCTGGATCGTCAGTGCCGACCGGCGAAAGACGCGGCTCAGCCGTCCGTAGCAGGGCGCGTTGAAAAAGACCTGCAGAAAAATGGCACCGGCGACAACCGCCATGATTCCGGCCGTGCCGGCATCGCGAAATCCGATCCATCCGGCAGCCGTATGTCTTGCGCAATAGAAGCGCTGGAGCGCGATAAGCCGGCAAACTCCTCCTTCGCCAGCCAACCAGCGCTCGCAGACCACCCTTGAAATTCGGGCAAATGGAATTACAATCAGATTGATATGCCACTGCAGGCCGATCGCTCTTGCAGTTGCAAGGTGGCCTGCAGGTCGGGCGATAAAAAGCGCACCATCACAGGAGGTCAAACCCCATGTCGGAAGAAAGAAGAAAAATATCGCCGGATGTCTGCTCCTACGTAAACGAGGGCAACAACCAATTGCATCTGGAGATTGCCATTCCCGGCGTAAGGAAAGAGGATATTCAACTGCGTTTGAAAGAAGACAGTTTCTATCTTAGCGCTCCCCGGGCGGATATCGAATATGTCACCACAGCGGCATTCTGCTGCCCGATGAATATCGGGGCGGCGGAGGCCAGGTATGAAAACGGGCTGCTGGCGGTCGATGTTCCTTTTAAAGACCCCATGGAAGATGCCGTTGAGATAAAAATTGGATAGCATCTCGGCTTTTCAGAATGAGTCACTGCGGCCGTGCAACCTCATTGCGCAACAGCTGCAGTTGTGTTACGCAAGCCGTACACGGCAGGCGTCAGCACAGCTGCGACCGCGCAAGACAACCAACGTGTCCGGCAGCAGCGTTGCATATCGCGCCGCTGCCAACCAGTTTATCAATCCGGTTACCGCAACCGGATAAAACCTCCAGGGTAAGGGATTCTTACCGACACAAGGCTAGGGAACCGGCATGAGTTCATTCTGGCAGTGGTGGCAGCACCTCCCCGGGCAATTGAATCCGGTGATCTTCGAGATCGGTGGATTCCGACTGCAATATTACGGCCTGATGTATGTGGTCGCTTTCGTGGTCACCTACATACTGGTTGGCCACCGGCTTAAAACCGAGCCGCGCTTTTCGGCCACCGCCGAACAGGTTCAGGCGCTGCTCACTTATATGATGCTCGGGGTTATCGTCGGCGGCCGGCTCGGTTACGTCCTGTTCTACAATTTCACCTATTTCCTTCACCATCCGCTGGAGATCGTGCTGCCGTTCGATTTTTCCGACGGCTTCCGGTTTACCGGAATCACCGGCATGTCCTTTCACGGCGGCCTGGCCTGCGTCATCTTTTTCGCCTGGCTCTACTGTCGAAAGGTTAGATTGGATTTTCGGGAGATGATCGACCTTTTCCTTCCGGCAATTCCCCTGGGCTACACTTTCGGGCGCATCGGCAATTTCATCAATGGTGAACTCTATGGCCGGGTAACCACGCTGCCCATCGGTATGGTGTTCCCCGCCGCACCGGATAGTCGCCTGCGGCACCCATCTCAGCTCTACGAAGCATTTTTCGAAGGTGTTTTTCTTTTTGCCGTCCTTTGGAGCCTGCGCCGGGCAACCCTGGTACGCGGTGCCATGCTGGCATATTACCTGATCGGCTACGGCACGGTTCGCTTTTTCATCGAATTCGTCCGGCAGCCGGATGCACATCTGGGTACGGTACTGCTTTTCATGTCCATGGGGCAGGTTCTATGCCTGCTGATGGTCCTCGCAGGCCTGCTTATGGCAGTTTACCTGAGAAAAACCCAGGAGAAAACGGTCACCGGATGAAACCACTTTATCTTTATAACACCCTGAGCCGAAGGAAAGAGGAATTCAAACCGCTCAACCGCGATTTCGTCGGCTTATACACCTGCGGTCCGACAGTTTACAACCATGCCCACATCGGCAACTTGCGCACCTACCTGTTCGAAGACATTTTAAAGCGTGTGCTGCTTTACAACGGCTTTACGGTCAAGCACGTGATGAACATAACCGATGTCGGTCACCTGACCGGCGACCGGGACATGGGCGAGGATAAAATGGAAACCGGCGCCCGGCGGGAAGGGAGGAGCGCCTGGGAAATAGCGGCATTTTACACAGAAGCGTTTAAAAAGGACATCGCACGCTTGAACATCCTCGAGCCGGACATCTGGTGCAAGGCCACCGATACCATCTCGGAGCAGATCAGCCTGATCCGGTTACTGGAAGAAAAGGGGTATACATACGGGATCGGCGACGGCATCTACTTCGACACCTCAAAATTCAAAGAATATGCAAGACTGTCGAACCAGAACCTTGACGCGCTGCAGGAAGGCGCCAGGGTGGAAAAAAATCCGGAGAAGAAGAATCCAACCGATTTTGCCCTCTGGAAATTCTCCCCCCCACAGATCCGTCGACAGATGGAGTGGGAATCCCCCTGGGGCGTCGGGTTTCCGGGTTGGCACATCGAATGCTCCGCCATGAGCATGAAATTTCTCGGTGATCACCTCGATATCCACTGCGGCGGCGTCGACCACATCGATGTGCACCACACCAACGAAATTGCCCAGTCAGAGGCGGCCACTGGAAAGAAATTCTTCAACTTCTGGATGCACGGCGCCTTTCTCAACATCCACGGTGGCAAAAAGATGGCCAAAAGTGCCGAAAACTTCCTGACGCTCGATTCTACCTTCCTGCAACAGGGCATCAGCCCGCTAGTATATCGCTTTGCCTCGTTTTTGACCCACTACCGCAATCCGATGGAGTACAGCGACGAATCTGTGAAGGCAGCGCGCAACGGGCTGCAGCACCTGCAGAACCAGCTGCGGCAGCTGCGAAGGGATCATCCCGCAGACGGGATTGTCCAACCAAGGTTCCGGGAAAAATTGCTTTCGGCAATCAACGACGATCTGAACATGCCGAGGGCGATGGCGGTTGTTCAGGAAACGCTCAAAGCGGATATCTCCGGGGCTGACAAGATCGCCACCGCACTCGATTTCGACCGGGTGCTCGGCCTCGACCTGGCGCAGATAGACCGGCAAGATGCGCTACCCGAAAAGATCCGCAAGCTGGTCGATGATCGCAGAAAAGCCAGGCAGGAAAAACAATGGGAAGCCTCCGATCGCCTGAGAGACGAGATCCAGGAGTTGGGGTTCGTGGTTCAGGACACCAAGGAGGGGATGAAGGTCTTCAAAGCCTGAGGAGGCTCAAACGCCACCAGGATTGACACCGGAGGCAAGAGGTCGGGGCAACAACCGGTTGACGTCTTCCAACAGGCGGTGGTGGTTTATCTCCGGCGACATTCTCCTTCATCGAGCGATCTTCGATGCTCACTGCCAGATAGACAACGATGACGGCATATCCTCCTGCTGTTCGGAAAAAAGTCGTTTATGCGAATATGCTGACCGCCGAGGAAAAAAGATACGTCCTGGCCAACGCCTATATTCCTGAGCACAGCGTCGATCTGATATCCGGAATATCCGGCGGCGAACCGTTTCTGGTGGACGACTGCCTCGTTTTCTGGAAAAATGGCGAGTTGATCCTCAACGGCTACCCGCTGACCAGCACATTCGACTTGTCACAGTTCGAAGCCATGGCCCATCGGTTGCGGCGCCGTTTCCGGCCGGCGCGCATCTCCTACATCGCCCCACAATGGCCGTTACCTTTGGCTGCCGGGTCCGGGGAAACCGCCAGCGACGATTACTACACACTCGCTCTGCAGGATGTTCCGATGTCAGCCCCTGTGAGGCGAAACATTCGCAACGCCGGCCGTCGCCTGACCGTAGAGAAAACCGAACGCATGGATCCGTGCCACCAACAGCTCGCGGACGAATTCATTGCGCGCGTGAACCCGGGCCCCCGGGTAAAACGACTGCTGGATCGGATACCCGATTATGTGTCAAAACCATACGGCGGCGCTGTGCTCAACGCCAGAGATGGCCAGCGCGGGTTGAATGCATTTTATATCGTCGATCTGGCGCCGGCGGACTTTTCCACGTACATAATCGGCTGTTACTCCCGACGAAATTATATCACCGGTGCCTCCGATCTGCTGATGTCCGCGTTGGTCGATCTCAGCCGGCAATCCGGTAAAACGTTCATCCATCTCGGACTGGGCATCAACGAGGGATTGAGGCGGTTTAAAACAAAGTGGGGCGGCGTGCCTGCCAGGCCTTACCGCATGGGAACGGTGGAGCTGAAAGTACCGACCATTTTGACAGGCATACGAGATTTCCTCAAACACTTATGAGGCCGGACCGGCATGATGCGCTGGTGGAAAAGGAAGGAAAAGGAGCTCAAAACCGTGTGGGCAATCCACAAGGGCCATCGTCGGGTGGCATACCTCGTGGGAACCGCACATTTTTTCCCTTACAGCTTTCGCGATTCGTTCCGACAGCTGATCGGAGAAGCCTCGGCGGCGCTGTTCGAAGGACCGCTGGACGAACAAAGCCTGCAGGCGATTCGCTCATCCGGTATCGCCGGAAAGCCCGCCGAAAGCGTTCTCGATAAACTCGATCGGCAGACCAGAACCAAAATTAGTGACAAACTATTCCCCGGTTGCCGCCGGAGAACGCTGGAAGATGCCATCCGCTTCAGCGTACCCGGGGTTGCAGACCCGCTGCATGAGACGATCGCGGGGATGAAACCGTGGCTGTCGTTTTTCACCCTCTGGTCGGCTTACCTGGAAAGGTGCGGATGGCACCATTCCGTGGACCTAGAGGCCTACAGGACAGCCCGCGAGATGAACCGTGAAGTGGTGGCCATGGAAAGCGTCGAAGAACAGGTGGCCGTGCTGGAAGGTCTTTCAGTTGAACGAATCGTCGGCTTCCTTCAACGCGTAGATCAATGGGATACCTACCGTAAAAACTATGTGCGGCATTACCTGGCAGCCGATATGGGAAAAATTCGCGCCTCTGCCACGGGCTTTCCCAGCCGGCACCGCTCCGTGATAGACCAGCGCGACGAGACGTTCTTCCAGCGCATGCGGCCTTACCTGGATGCCGAAATCGCAGTCGTTTGCGTGGGCGCGCCCCATGTGCCGGGTATTTGCGGCCTGTTGCAGATGGACGGCTTTCGTATCGAAGGCCCGGCTTTGCCAGCGTTGCAGGCGCCCAGCCCCTGAAGAACTCCGCACGGTAAATGGGGGAACAGCTCCGGAGAGCAGGTGTTTATCGCAGCGCTGCCGTTTCCAGCCTGCCGGCAGACACCGTGGAAAGCGAAAATCAACATGAAAAAGGGGCTTTCATGAAATCCACATCTGCTTCCGGGGGAAGCTTGGCCAGCAGGATGCTCGACTTGGTTTTCGACAGAACCTGCATGGGAAGGCTGCCGAGCATGCGCCGATAGACATCGTGACGCAGACTGGCACCCATGACGATAACCGATGAAGTGCCGGCCGCATCGACAATCAGATCGACCAGGTTCTCCCCCTCCAGCCGATGAACCGCACCGGCCCGGTCGCAAGTCTCCAGCCAGTTCCAGGCATGCTGCAAACACTTTTCGGCCGCCTCGATATCCTGCTTTTTGACATCGGGTTTTTTAACCCAGACCAGATCCACCGGTCCCCGGATCGAATGCAGCAGGCCTTTCAACAGCGGAAACTGCCGCTGGGCGGATGGGGAGCCGTCGGCACATACCACGTACCGGCTGTCCGGCCCTCCCCCGCGAACTACCAGGACAGAGGTGTGCAGATCGAGCGCCAGTTTGCGCACCGGATCTCCCTTTACCAGGCGCTGCAGTTTTCCGAGACATTGCGGGGAAATGATCAACAAGCTGTATTGATGCCGTTCGATTTCATGGTTGAGTGAATCAATGAAATGACCGAAGCTTTCGTAGAAGGCGATGCGTTCGTCGGCAACGGTTCTGCATACGAACAAGTGGCCGCGGGCAATATCTTGTATTCGTATGCTACGGGGGCGGTGCATGAGTCCGGTCGCTTCGAGCACGTCGATTGCATCCACCAGTGCCTGCAGTCCTTCCGGAAGCGAATTGCGATCGGTTAACGGAAAATCAATTCCAACCGGCGGTGGTTCTTCAGTGGCGTGCGTGCCGGATCGCACGGTGATGACCGCCAGCTCCGAGACCAAGCGCTTTTTCAACTCGGCAGCAAATGCCAGGGCTTTGGCTGCAGCCGGTTTCCCATCGGTGTATACCAGTAGCTTCATCATATGTTTCCCGCTCCCGTTATGGCTGTTTTTTACCCGCAATATCAGGGTGCTTGCCGCTGTCTCCAACAGGTACCACCTGTTGGGGCAAATAACAGACGCGCGGCTGGACCCCCTCACCGAAAATTTCCCAGTCGCCCCTTTTCAAATCCGGGCACTCCTCAAATATCACGTAATCGCACGCTGCGCAGATCGCCGGGCAGAAAGATTCCCGCATGGCCTGGCGGATGGCACCACGGGTGGTACTTCGAATATGCGTCTCTCCGATCTCCTTGAGAAATCCGGAGTTTTTGAAGACTTCGAAAACTTTGTGATTCACACCGGAGAAATAAATCGCCCCCCCGCGCCGGCTGACTTCTTCCAGAAGGATTTCAAAAATATGCAAGCCGCTGGCATCGATGGTGTTAACACGGTGCATGCGTATGAAGAGATTGGCGGTGTGCGGGTGGTTGCGCAGACGCCGCTGCAGGTCATCCAGGACGAAAGTGGCCGACCCGAAAAAAATGGAGCCGTCTATGTGCAAAATGTCCATTTGAGGGCAGGTTTCCCCAAATGCCGATCCGGTCATCTTACCGGTTGCCAGGTCCGGTACCACGGAATGGATGCTCGGATGCGAAGTGGCAGCGAGGTGCAATCCGATTGACAGGAGCACACCGACGTAGACGGCAAATTCGATATTCAACAGAAGCGTAGACGCAAAGGTGATCACCAGCACAGTCGCGTCGCTGCGGGTGGTGCGGATCGTACGCGCGATGTCTTCCTTGCGCACCAAGTCCCAGGCGACGACTACCAGAACGGCGGCCAGAGAAGACATCGGCAAGGTGGCGGCCAGAGGCGCCGCCAGCAGGATGGTAACGGCCACGGCGATACCGGATATTACGGCGCTCAGCGGTGTTTTGGCACCGGATCGATAATTAACGGCCGAGCGGGTAAATGAGCCGCTGCCAGGATAACCGCTGAACATCGATGCGGCAACATTGGCAAGCCCCTGTCCGACGAATTCACGGTTTACATTGAGCCGTTGGCGGGTTCGGTCGGCAATCGACTTGGCGATGGAAACAGCTTCCACCAATCCCAATATGGCGATCGCCAACGCTCCCGGTGCCAGCTGCCCCACCTGCCGAAACAGGGAGAGTTCCGGTACATTCAACGGCGGCAGCTGGCGCGGTATCGTCCCGACCACCGCCACACCGAAACGGTCTAAATGAAAGGCACTGACGATTATTCCCACCAGGACCATGGCAATCAGGGTCCCGGGCAAGCTGGGGCGTATTCTCCTGACGAGTATAATCACCATGATGGTGAACAGACCCAGCAGGAATGTAACCGGCTCTATCTGGTGGATGTGGGTGACGACGTTGAACATGTGAAGCAGAAAAAAGCTGCTTTTCTCCACCTGCAGGCCCAAAAGAGCGGGGAGTTGCTTGAAGGCGATGAGAACTGCCGCACCTGCGGTGAATCCCAGAAGGACGGAATGCGAAACGAAATTCAAAAGGTTCCCGAAGCGGGCGATACCCATGGCGATCTGAATAATTCCAACCATCAGGGCCAGCATGAATGCCAGCTCAATGAAAGCAGCACTCTCGGGCGGGGCCAGCGGACTCAGTGAACTGAAGACCACCAGCGACACCGCGGTGGTCGGTCCGGTAATCAGGTGGGCGGAACTTCCCCAGAGACAACCGACGATGGTGGGAACGATGGAGGCATAGAGGCCGTACTCGACCGGCAACCCCGCAATCAATGCGTATGCCATGGACTGGGGAACGGCAACAACGGCTACCGTTAAACCGGCAAACAGGTCCGCTTTGAGGTGATTTCGCCGGTAGCCGCGAATCCAGGAGGTAAAGGGCAACAGATCATTAACGTGGAAGTACACAGCCGACCTCGGTCTCAGACATCAGCAAAAGCTCTCTATCCTATATCCGAAGAAGTGCCCCAAATCAACCTGTGCGCGCAACCACCTGTGGATACGGCATATTCTCTTACGCAACCCGCAGGGTGGTTTCGACAGGTTTAGGTAGACCTTTGAAATGCCGTTTGAGCTGTGTTATGTTGCGAAAGAGTCGGCGGAAATGAGTGCAATCCGTTTTCACGAACCGGTTCGTCCTTCCCGACATTCTTCTGCCCCAAACCATTGAGGCCAGCGGGTTCGAACAATGAAAAAATTTTTCGACCTGTTCCATAAGCGCAGCGATTCCGACCAAATCAAACGGCAAAAAAGCATCTTTATCCAGAAGTATCAGCGCTTTAAACAGCTGCTGGCAGCCAACAACCGTGCCCTGTCGATTATTGCCGACCTGGAAGATATCCTTTATCAAGACAAGCCGTTTACATTTGTTCACGGGGTGGCGCAGATCGAATCCCTGATTCAGGAAACCACCACCATCGCCAAAGTTCTGTACACTTTATCGGGCAACAAATACGCCGAAATTGTTGATGTCACCGATACCATTAGTACAAAAATCCTGAAAGATCTATTTCGCAAACGAAAGTTGGAAGAAACCCACCTTGTTCTGCCCATCGATCGGCTCAGCCGGGAGAATATCGCCGATGTGGGGGGCAAGGCAGCCAATCTCGGAGAGATCGCCAACCGCGCCCACCTGCCTGTCCCGCCGGGATTTGCCATAACGGCCTATGCGTACCAGCAGTTCCTGGAATTCAACGAACTGACGGACTGGATAGAAGGCCGATTAAAGAACGTAAACATCGACGACACCCAGCACATCGTGAAAGTCGGCAGCCATATCCAAGAGCGCCTAATGGGTGCGCAACTGCAGCCGGACCTGGAACAGTCCATCGGTCGGGCCGCACAAGAGCTCACGGAAAAATTCGGGCCGTCGATTCGTTTCGCCGTTCGCAGCTCTGCCACCAGTGAAGATACCGATGCCAGTTTTGCCGGCCAACACTCCACCATCCTGAATGTCGCCGATAAAAACCTGATCCACGCTTACAAGCAGGTCGCATCGAGCATTTTCAACCCTCGTGCGATCTTCTACCGGCGCAGCAAGGGCTATCACGATCAGGATGTATTGATGAGCGTAGCTTGCATCGTAATGATCGACGCCCTCGTCAGTGGGGTCATGTATACAATCGACCCCAACGACAGCCGCAATTCCGTTATCATGATCAGTGCCGTTTGGGGACTGGCGGCAATGGCCGTTGAGGGATCGATGCCCACCGATTTTTTCCAGATTCAGAAAAATACCGGAAGCCTGAAAGCCTCCCAAATCGTGTCCAAAAAGGTTCAATGGCGCTGTGATCCCGACGAGGGCCTGGTGGAGGAGGCCGTCTCAGACGAACTGCAGGATGCAGCATGCTTGAACCAAGAGCAGCTCAACCAGCTGAAAGACTATGGCCTGCAGTTGGAGTCACATTACGGATATGCCCTGGACATCGAATGGGCCATCGATCATCAAAACAAAATCTATATCCTGCAGGCTCGTCCGCTGAAACGTTACCGGCGTTCGCAGGAGCCCGCGCCCGCGGAAAAACCCGATGACGGCGCCGCCGCCATGGACCACCCGGTCATAGTGCAGGGAGGGGCGGCGGCTTGCGAGGGGACGGCCGCCGGTCCGGCGTATATTATTACATCAGAGCATCTGCTGCACCACATTCCGGAGGGCGTCATCGTGGTGGCCCGGCAAACCTCTCCGCGATATGTACCGTTGATGAACCGTATCAAAGGTTTCATCACCGATGTGGGCAGCGTGACGGGTCACATGGCTTCCGTGGCGCGAGAGTTTCATTTGCCCACACTGGTCGGAACGGAGAATGCAACCCAGGTCATTCCGAACGGTGAAAAGATCACCCTCGATGCGACGCGAAAAACGGTCTATCTCGGTACAGTGGAGCACTTAATCGCAGACAACAAGCCGCTGAACCCCATGACCGACAGTCCCATTTACCATACCATGAAGTCCGTTCTGAAAAAGGTCGCGCCGTTAAACCTGACCGATCCCAGCAAAGACGATTTCACCGCTCGCAATTGCCGCACACTGCACGACGTTATTCGGTTTTGCCATGAAATGGCCATGCACGAAATGTTTCACATTACCGATCAGGTGCGACCGGAATCGACGTTCGCCCTACCGCTGAGAGCCTATATCCCTTTGAAAATGACTGTAATCGATCTGGGAAACGGGGTGCGGCTGAAACCCGGAAACAAATTTGCCGAGGTGGACGACATTCAATCGATTCCGTTTCGCGCTTTGCTGCGTGGATTCAAACACGAAGATGTCGACTGGCACCGCGACGTCGGTATCAATATAAGGGGATTAACCTCCATTTTAGCGGAAACGGTGATTCGAGACCCGACGAAAGAAGGCCGCCTGGGTGAACCGTGCTATGCCATGGTAGCCGGGCACTATCTCAATTTCAACTCCCGTATGGGTTATCATTTTGCAACCATCGATACTTACTGCGGAGAGTCGGTCAACGACAATTACATCACCATCTATTTTAAGGGTGGGGCCGCCGATATCGGCCGGCGTTCCCGCCGGGCACTGCTGATCGCGCGCATCCTCAAGCGGCTCGGTTTCAAGGTCGAGCAAAAAGCGGATATGGTGCGTGGAGAAATAAAGAAATATCCAAGCCCCACCCTGGAAGACAAATTGGATTTTATCGGCAGGATGCTTGGATCGGTCCGACTGCTCGATATGCTGCTATCCGAAGAAGGCCAGGTGCAATGGTATGAAGAGCAGTTTTTTAAGGGCAATTATCGGTTCGAGCCGGAAAAAACCGATGGCGGTGCAACAAAAGACCGTCTGTAGCCGTTCATTGCACCCTCTCCTGAAAACCCGTTCTGGAAGATTTTCACCTTCCTCAATCCGCCCGACAGACCAAAAGGCCCGGATGTCATTTCGGAAAGTATTGAAATTGCGCGCCGACAGGTGCAGACCGCTGTTTATTGAATCAGCCGCCTGCGCATGGCCGCCAGCGCAAGGAAGGTGAAAAACAGGAAAAAGAGAATAAGGTAGACAAGGCTGATGATCGGAGCGGTTTCACTGGTTCCGATACTGAAGCGGCGGGACAGTTCGGCCAGATGATAAAGCGGAAACGCCAGTGCTGCCGGCTGCACCCAGCCCGGCAGATTGGAAACAGGGAAGAACGTGCCGCTGAATAGAAACATCGGCGTGATGAACAGAAATATCGGCAGGTTGAACATGTCGATGGTAGGGGTAACCCCGGTAAAAAACATTCCGATGGCGCCGAAGGCGAGGCCCCCGATCAGCGCCACCGGTATGAGCACCAGGCCGGATGGCAGGGCCACAAAGCCCAGCACGCCAAGCACCGCCAGCATGATGGTTGCCGCGCCCACGGACTTGGTCGCACTCCAGAAAATCTCGGCGACAATGATCTCCTCCAGCGACAAAGGCGTGGCCAGCATGCCGTCAAAAGTCTTCTGGTAATACATGCGTACGAAAGATCCGTATGTGGTTTCAAAAAAAGCATTCCACATCACGGCAGTGGCGATCAGCGCCGGTGCGATAAATGCCGTGTACGACAACTCTTTGGCACCGTAATGCACCCCACCGATCAATCCGCTGAAACCCAGACCGAAGGCGAGGATGTAAAACAGCGGTTCGAAAAGGGGGGTGAGAAAATTGACCTTCCAGATCTTCTGGTAGACGACCAGGTTCCTCCTCCAGACCCGTAAAAACCGCCAAGAAAAGACATCCAACCGGATCATTCTCTCAGCTCCCTTCCGGTGAGGCGCAGAAATACATCCTCCAACGTGCTGCTGCGATAGGTGCACTTGTCACTGCAGTATTGTTCTCGAATGGTGTTGTCGAAATCCTGGCCTTCCGGCACGTACAGGATGAGACGATCGTCCAGATCGTCGTGTTCGATACCGTTTGCACGAACGAAATCTTTTAACGCCTGGTCCGGGCCTTCGATTTCGACGATGTTTTTTCCGGCATGCCGATCGATGAGAGATTGGGGACTGCCCTCTACCAGGACCTTCCCATGATCGACGATAACCAGTCGATCACAGAGCCGGGTGGCTTCCTCCATGTAGTGGGTGGTAAGCAGCACGGTCAGTCCGGTTGCCTTCAGGGCTTCCAGCTTTTCCCATACCTGATGCCGGGACTGTGGATCCAGGCCGGTTGTCGGTTCGTCGAGGATCAGCAGCTCCGGACGGTTTATCAGGGAGCGGGCCAGGATCAATCGCCGGGCCATTCCTCCGGAGAGCTCCATTACCTTGGCCTTGCTTTTGTGGGTCAATGCGAAAAATTCGAGCAGCTCGGCCGATCGCTCGCGTGCCTCTTTGGGCGGAATCGAATAATAACCCGCATACACCAGAAGGTTCTGTTCGACGCTCAGGTCCGGATCCAGCGTGTTGTCCTGATGGCAGACACCGGTGCGGAATTTTATCCTTCGCCAATCGTTCGTGATGTCCATGCCGAACACCTGCAGGCTTCCGGCGGTCGGGGGCAAAAAGCCATACAACATCCGAATGGTGGTGGTCTTGCCGGCACCGTTGGGACCCAGCAAACCAAAGAACTCTCCTTTTTCTACGGAAAAGGAGAGTTCATCTACGGCTTTCAACCCATTGAACTGCTTGATCAGTTTATCCACCTGCAGGATTTTTTCCATTTGTGCGCTCTTATGTGGCCTGTTTTGATATCAGCGGTCGAATGCCAGCCGCATTCCCGCCGGCGGCGAACCGATCCGGCCGTTGCGATATGCCAACTGCCCGGAGACGATAGTGGTGTCGATGCTCGATCGAAAGGTGAGCCCATCGAAAGGGGTCCAGCCACACCGGGCGAAGACGGGTTGTTCGTCGACCCGATAGGGCCGGCAGGTGTCCACCAGCGTCAGGTCGGCCCAGTAGCCCTCGCGGATGTAGCCCCGGTCCTTGAGCTGAAAGAGTCTGGCCGGGGCATGCGCCGTTTTTTCCGCGATCAGCGGCAACGGCCACCGGCCGTCGTGGTAGTGTTCCAGCAGGCAGGCGAGAGCGTGCTCGACCAGCGGCAGACCGGCAGGTGCCCGGAAATACGTTTGCTGTTTTTCCTCCAGCGTGTGAGGTGCATGGTCGGTTGCAACGACGTCGATCCGGCCGTCCTCAACCGCCTCCAGCAGCGCCTGGCGGTCAGCCGGGGATTTGATTGCCGGATTGCACTTGATGCGCGTGCCTTTTGAGGCATAGGCGGTATCGTCAAAGAATAGATGATGCACACAGACCTCGGCAGTGATCTTCTTTTCGTCCGGCGGCCGATTCGAAAGCAGCGAGAGCTCCCGTGCTGTTGTCAGGTGAAGGATGTGCAGGCGAGTGCCGTGCTCTTGCGCCAATTCCACCGCCTGACGGGTGGAACGATAACAGGCTTCTTCGCTGCGGATCCGCGGGTGTTCCGACATGGGCACATCTTCGCCGTATTTTTCCCGGCAGCGCCGGGCGTTGGTGCTAATGAGCGTGTCGTCTTCACAGTGGGTCGCAACGATGGCCGGTGCCTGGCTGAAGATTCCCTTCAGCGCATCGATGTCATCCACGAGGAGATTGCCGGTGGATGACCCCATGAAAACCTTGATGCCGCAGGACTTGAGAGGATCGAGAGTTTTTATTTCCTGCAGGTTGTCGTTGGTGGCACCAAGGTAGAAGGAATAGTTGGCATGGGAACGACCGGCAGCGGCCTGGAATTTGCTTTCCAACCGCGCTTCGGTAGTCGTCGGCGGGTGGGTGTTGGGCATTTCCATGTAGCTGGTGATGCCGCCGGCCACTGCCGCCCGGGATTCGGTCGCCAAATCGCCCTTGTGGGTCAACCCTGGTTCACGAAAATGTACCTGATCGTCGATCATTCCCGGCAGCAGGAAGTTTCCCCGGGCGTCGATCACCCGATCGGCCGCTCTGGATGCCAGATCAGACCCGATCTGTGCGATTCGCCCGTCCTTGATATAAACGTCGCCGGTGGCAATGTCTCCGTCGTTGACAACGGCGGCGTTGACGATCAGAATCGATTCCATGAACCCTCTCACTGGTTGGCTGCGGGCTGAACGTTCTTCCGCTTTCCGAGCTAATCAGAAAATCCGGGTAGACTCAACCGCTTTTCACGCCGTCGGCCCATTGAAGTGTTCGCTCTCCCGATTCGCAGGGCAAATGGACCGTCTGCCTATTCTCGCACCAGCATCGGACCCAGCGGGCGGCCGGCGAAAAGGTGCATATGAAGATGCGGAATTTCCTGACCTCCGAAATTACCGCAGTTGATCACGAGCCGGTATCCATCCCCGGCGACCTCTTCCTTGCGAGCGATCTTTTTGGCAACGACGAACATGTGCCCGAGCAGGGCCTCTTCTTCTTCTTCGACATCGTTCACCGACGGGATCTCCTTGTTCGGTACGATCAAAACGTGCACCGGAGCCTGCGGCCGGATATCGCGAAATGCCGTTACCTGATCGTCCCGGTAGACAATCTCCGCTGGAATCTCCCGTTGAATGATCTTTGTGAACAAAGTCGTCATCTGAGCACCTCCCTTGGTCTCGTTTTTCTCTATTCAACGGTAAAGTAATGCGTACGATCCAGGCGCATGTCAATCGATCACATCGAAGAGCGGAAAAGGGTGCCGGAACATCCGGAAAGGTCGCTCTATCATGCCGAACCCATCAGGCAATCCGGTGCTCGGATCGATTATCGGCGAGGTGCTCGACACCATGGTGGCCTATATCGCGGGCTGTGGCGGAATTGTCCCGATTGCATATGCCCCGGCAAACCCCCGTCGTGTGACCGGTCTCCCTGATCTCCGATTGTCCCATCGGCCGGCGGCCGCTGATGGTGGCGATCGAGAGTGAGGACCGATTCGAGACGATCACCGGGGAAGTTGGCGCATGCTTCTCAAGGCGTGCTTGCGTATCTTTCTGTTCGGCGACTCTTGCGCCACCTCGACCAGGATCGGCCGGTAACCTGCCTCACCGGACATGCCGAGAAGGTTGCACATCCACGCCATCGCATCGATGTGGGCGTTGTCGGCCAGGTTGACCCGATAGCCTTTCTGAAGCTCCTGGGCGGCGGTTTCAAATATGGCCGGATGTTTCAGCCGCTTGCGGTAAATCCGACGCGCCGCTTCCGTTTTGTTGTCGCTTTCGACCGATTGCAGCATGGCGACATACCGCTTAACTTCGGGCGGCACCTGTCCGTGTGCGGCTTTTTCCGGCCTTGCCGGAAGGCTGTGGTTGCCGGTGCCTGCAGCTGTGGTTTGACCTTTTGATGGATCCGGGACCGTTGGTGTGGACCGCGCGCGGTTTCCGGTAGCAAGCAGCGCATTGAGTTTCTGCTCGACATGGCTGCTGGCGAGCACGGTGACGTGGTCTTCGTAAAAGCCCTCTATGCGCCGGGCCTCGGATTTGGCCCGCGGATCGAGTTGGCTTTGCAACGTGACCGTCCCGTCGTTGGCGTCCCAGTGAAACCGACGGTTGCCGCCGTAGCTGAAAAACAGGTAGAAATCGACATCCGGTGGCAGTTTTTGCCGATAGAGTTCCTCGATGAACCGGCTGCCCTCGGCCACGTCCTCCCAGCTGGGAACGCTCAACGGCGAGCTGTTCAGGCCCACCTGTGCCGTCTTGTCGCCACCCCAGGGGGTGGATATCGAAACGAACAGATGCGGACAGCCGTCGGTGGAAAGGTTCGCATGGCGATTGATGAAGGCCCGTGAGACCAAACCGCCCATGCTGTGGGCAACCACCACCAGTTTTTCGAAACCGTAGCGCCGGTGGACCGCCCGAATCTTTGCCTGAAGCAATCCGGCCGCCAGGTTGAGCCGCAGGCCGGAGGGGTAATAATAAAACCAAGGTTGAAAACGGCGTGAATCGAGACCTTTGGCCAGGTATTTCCAGTCAAGGGGGGTTCCATTGATGCCGTGCACGAAAAGAACCGGTGTCTTGCTCGCATCGAAGGGTTCCAACGAATAGAGATGGACACCGATTTTCTCGATGAAATCCGCCGGCTGCCAGAGCCCCATCGAGGCATATTTGCGCTGGAATATGTCGTCGTCCAGCTCAACGGTGCCACCGTATTCCAGCACCTTTTTCGATACTTGCCGGAGGGGAAGATTCTGCAGCGACACGGGAAAATCGAACCGTTGAGGGCCCGGATTCTGCAGCTCGATGTCCAGGTCTGCGATGATCTGGTTGGGTAGAATCGTGACAGGCTCCGGTCGTAGGAGACGACCGGCGAATTCGTCCGGTTCCAACACGAAATTTCGATTGGCGTCCAGGAAAACTACGATTTTATAACGGCCGGCCGGCACAAACAGGGCATAGGATCCCGGCCGCGGAAGCAGCGTGTATGTGGCCAACCGGTCGCTGCGCCGGTTTTCGGCCTTCGAGTAAGACGTTGCAAAAGCTGCCACCGCGATCGGGCTGCTACCGGTCGCCCCCCCCCGGATGCTGCCGGTGAGCACACCGTCGATGTCCGCCTCGGTTTCACTGACCGTCAGCGGTGACTGCAGATCGAGCGCCCCCACCGACTCCCTGAATTCTTCCCCCATCAGCCGCATGTAACCGCAGCTGCAAATCAGCAGCGCTGCAGCAAGCAGAAAACATACCCGGAAACTCAATGGTTGGCTGCCGTTCATAAGATCGGATCGGGTGCCCGCTATCGATTTTCAAGCCCAAATGGACCGGCGGCTCCACGCAACACATCTGCCGGTCAGTTTATCCTGATTGGCCCGGAATTTCAAGTTGGCCGATTTGCCCCAGGTCGATGCCCCGCGTTCAAGCAACTGGCCGCACGTTGTCGATCAATCAGCCAGCAGCGCCCGCAGCCGATCAAGGTTTTTGCGATCCCAATCCTGTCGCTGGGCATCCTTGGGGGTTTCGATGATTTTGGGGATTGCCGCCAGGCGGCTGTCCTGCATGACGAAGCGAAACGCTTCGAGACCGATGAATCCCTCACCAATGTGCTCGTGACGATCCACCCGCATGCCCAGATCTTTTTTGGAGTCGTTCAGGTGCAGCAGTTTCAGGTAGTTGAATCCAACAGCCGTATCAAACCTGCGCAGGACTTCTGAAAATGTCGCAACGGTGCGGATGTCATATCCGGCCGCGTATAGGTGGGCGGTATCCAGGCACACGCCGATTTTCGACTTGTCCTCTACCCGGTCAATCAAAGCGGCAATCTGCTCAAAGCGATATCCGAGGCTGTTGCCCTGACCGGCAGTGGTCTCCAGCAGAATCCTCGCGGTGGGGCGGGGCTGCTTCGACAATACCGCATTGAGGCTCTCGGCGGCCTTTTCCAGTCCCAGCGATTCTCCGAAGCCCATGTGGCTGCCGGGGTGCAGCACCACATCGGAAATCTGAAGCGCTGTGGCCCGCATCACTTCCTTTTCAAGGGCCGCACATGACCGCGCCCGCTGCTTCCGGTCCGGTGTTGCGATATTGATAAGATAGGAAGTGTGTGCGGCGACAGCCCGGATGCCGGTTTCGGCCCTGGCTGTATGGAACAGGTCGATTTCCGCCTCCTTCAGGCTCCTTTCTTTCCAAGTGCTGGCATTTTTGGTAAAGATCTGAAGTGCGCTGCACTCGAGTGCCGCCGCCCGGTAAAGGGCCTTTTCCAACCCGCCGGCAATCGATAGATGGGCCCCCAGAAGACATTGGCTCGTCGCGAATTTACCGGCAGCAAAACGGCCGTCTGTCATATCGTTGCCCCTTCTCCTAAAACCGTCGGAAGGTGATTGCGCATTTCATGAAAAAAACCGTGCGAGCAGGTGATAACGTCGTTCTGGTCGGCATGCCCGGTGTGGGGAAAAGCACCGTAGGGGTGCTGCTGGCCGAGCGTCTCGGATACGGATTTCTGGACACCGACATCCTGATGCAAACCCATGAGGGACGGAAGCTGCAACAAATTATCACGGTCAGGGGTCTCGATGGATTCCGCAGGATCGAGGAGAAAACCATCCTTTCCCTGTCGGTTGCTTCACATGTCATCTCCACCGGAGGCAGCGTGGTTTACAGCACCAGGGCCATGGAGCACCTCAAGAAGCGCGGCTGGGTATGCCATATGGATATCGAGCCGCAGATTTTAACAGAAAGGCTCGATAACATCGACACCCGGGGAATCGTCATGGAAACGGGACAAACCATCGATTCCCTTTATCGGCAACGGTATCCGCTCTACATGCGACATGCGGATGTTACCGTCGAGTCCGGCCATCTGACCCCGAACCAGGTGCTGCAAAAGATCCTTTCGTCTTTGGCCGCGCTCACCGGATAAGATGCAAGACGCTCGTAAAACGCCTTGTCCCCAGTTTCCACCAACTGCGGGTATGGCGCAGAGATCCGAGCAACCCGGCGTTTGACCGGCAGAGCGGATCTCAACGAACCCCGCCCGCTACTGCTTTTCAATGGGGAAAGTCATGCTCGCGCCATACCAGCCGATGACGGCGGTCAACGGAGCCAGCGAAAGAATCAGGAGCAGATAGACGATGCCGGTCCCTTGAAGGGGGTCGAGAACGCCAGGATCGTTGATCCGCCAGACAAAAGCAACAATGCCGGTGATCAGCATCACGATCGTCAGCGGGATCTTGACCGCTACCGGCCGGAGCATCTTGCCCAGGTAATTGTACCACCAGGTAAGTACGCCGGTGCTCATGGCCACCAGGGTGAACAGGATGCCGCCCGCCAGACAGTGCAGCGCGGTCAATTCAAAAGACTTTATCCCGGTAATCAGGTACAGGACATTGAAAAACGGGGTGGAAAGCATGAACACGATGGGGAAGTGAACCGTCATCGGATGGGGATGCCGCCGGAAAAACGGGTTGCTCTCGAGCAATATTGCCAGGATTTTCGGCAGGGCAACGGCAGTTTCGGCGGTTTCCTCCTTCAGTGTTCCCACCTGGGAATAGCGTTCCAGAATCTCGGGGCCGTGAGGGGCTGCCTGGATATCGGTGGTTAGATTCGTGCCGGCACGGTGGCGCCGCATATGCGTGCCTGCTGCCCAAAGTTTGCTTCCGGTGACATCGTATACCTTGCCTTTGTGGGCAATGTACGCCGGGCTGCCGTTTTCTCCGTTGTACTTGGCCAGCTCCTTCGAATCGAACTCCTTCATCTGTCAGTTCCTCCTGCAGGTTTCCATCAGAGCAATACGGCGATCAGCACCAGCAAAAGCATCGCCGGCGGGTAATAACTGGCGCGGTTGAACAGCTGCACGGCATGGACGCGGTTGCGGGTCTGCAGCAAACGGATGGCTGCCGGCCCCATCAGCCAGCAACCAATTGATAGAGAAACAAGGGCAAAAAGGCTTTTGGGGTCAATGCCCGATAGGAATACCATCGCCGCTTTGGCGGTCAGCGCCAGCACGAGGGCCACCGCGGCGAACCGGGCAGCCCTTTCAGGCCCGAATCTTAGCGGAACGGTCTGGGCCTGCAGGCGTCGGTCTTCTTCGACATCGGCCCAGTCATTCGGAATGTTCTGGCCGCCAATCTCCCAGAAAAAAAGCCACAGGAACAGCAGCAAAACGAAAGCCGCCGATGGCGCCGGATCCACAGCAAAAACAGCCGCTACGGCACCGGCGGTCTTTACGCCGCCGCTGATAATTGTTCTGAACGGACTGATGCGAAGCATCCCGCAGTATACCGCCTCCAGGAGGCAGCCGGCCAGAAAGATCAACAAACATACCGGATTGAGCAGGGTTGCCCCAACCACGGCGACAAGGGACCAGCCACCGGCCCAGAGAAGACCTTCTTTAAAGGATAGCAGCCCCTGGGCCATGGGATGGCGGATAATGGCCGCGTCCAGGTAGTTATCCGACTCTCTCAGTCCGCCGTCCATGCGGGCTTTCTCTCGATCGACCCGGTAATCGATGATGTCGTTGAGCGCATAAACCGCCGTGTAGCCGGCAAAGACGGTAACCAGGCCCAAAGCAATGATCCTTGCCGGAGGGAATGCGCCCAGCCATAAAAGGGCGGCGAAGGCAGGGGTGGCCATATCCAGCAGGCCATGGGGAGTTCTGGAGAGGGCCAGAAACAACTTCAGGCGGGATAATCCGTGATGACGGTTCCGAGCTGGTCTGTGATTCAACAGTGATGTCCTATTGTCTGCAGGAACCGGTGACAAACCGGAAGCAGGCAGCCGCCTACTCCTTCAGCTTGCAGTCCGCATCCCATTCCGGACAGGCCGTCTTCATCTCCGTCTGGAATTTCGCCATGCACTCGCCGCACTCCATATCGGCGTTTGGCAGCTTCCCGTATCTTTCTTCCATTTCTTCGGCTGACAAAACCGTGAGTCCACTGCACCCGCATTGGGGGCATGCGGTCTGAATTCGGTACTTCTTATTAGCCATCTTCCCCTCCACTTGGTTCCGGGTCAAGTATGCGTTCGAGCATGTCCGTCGGCAGGATCTTCTCCGCTAACGCAACTGCGCGCACGGTCTGTCCGGTTTCAAAGGCAATCTTTGCGATTGCCGCCGCTTTCTCGTAACCGATGTGTGGGACCAGGCCGGTGACCATCGCCAGACTTTTTTCGATGTTCGCTGCGCAAGCCTCCCGGTTGGCGGTGATACCCCTTATACACTTTTCGGTGAAAACTTCAACACCTGCGCCGAGCAAACCGATCGACTGCAGCAGGTTGTGAGCGATCATCGGGATGGCAACGTTGAGCTCGAAATTTCCGGACTGGCCCCCGAAGGTGATGGCGGTGTCGTTCCCCGTCACCTGGGCGGCCACCTGAAGGACAACCTCCGGAATTACCGGGTTAACCTTGCCCGGCATGATGGATGAACCCGGTTGCAGAGCGGGGAGGTTGATTTCCCCCAGCCCGCAGCGGGGACCGGAGGCCAGCCAGCGAATGTCGTTGGCGATTTTCGTCAGGCTGACCGCAACGGTTTTCAAAGCACCGCTGACCTCAACGGCGGTATCCCGGGCACTCTGGGCTTCAAAGTGATTTTCGGCTTCCAGAAACGCTATGCCGGTTTCGGTCGCAATCCGCCCGATCACCTTGCCCGCAAACTCCGGGTGGGCATTGAGCCCATTTCCAACAGCCGTTCCTCCCAGGGCCAGCTCCGCCAAACGACCCTCGGTGCTTTCCAGGCGACGCATGCCCAGCTCTATCTGCCGGGCATATCCCGAGAATTCCTGGCCAAGTGTCAGCGGCACGGCATCCTGCAGATGGGTGCGGCCGATTTTGTGAATGCCGGAAAACGCTGCTGTTTTCTGCAGCAGTGCTTCGCGACAGCGGCGTAAGGCCGGAAGCAACCGGTCGCGCATCGAAATCAGCGCAGCGATATGCAAGGTGGAGGGAATCACATCATTGCTCGACTGCCCGCAGTTGACATGATCATTGGGATGTACCGGCGTTTTTACCGCCAGGGTACCGGTCAGAATTTCGTTGGCCCTGGCGGCCAAAACCTCGTTCATGTTCATGTTGGTGGAAGTTCCCGAACCGGTCTGGAAGACATCCACCACAAACTGTTCGGCAAATTTCCCCTCCATGACTTCCCCGGCTGCCTGAACGACAGCACCGGCGGTCTTTTTATCCAACAGACCCAGCTCCAGGTTGACATGCGCGGCGTGCTTTTTCACCATCGCCAGGCTGCGGATGAAAACCGACGGAAGGGTTAGACCGCTGACGGGAAAATTTTCCGCGGCTCTTTGGGTCTGGGCTCCGTAGTAAGCGTCTGCCGGGACCTGAACGGTTCCCATGGTATCGATCTCTTCACGGTATGTCATTTGTCGCCTTCTTGGTTTCGATTTCGATTGAAGATAAGGGGTTTCGCGGGGGCCGTCAAGAACCCGTGACATGCGCACCGGCGAGGGCTTTGCGGAGGCAGGTGGGAAGCAGCCGCTCGCAGAAGTGGTATCGCCGCGGGTCAGTCGCCGGTTGGCGGTGGTGCGACGAAACCTTTGACGATCTTCAGGATGTCTGCCAGGGTTCCGTCGCCCTTGGAAACGAAATGGGTGGCACCGGCTTGCAGGGCTGCCTGCCGGTATTCGGGCAAATCGGAGCCGGTGATGATGATCAGCGAGACCTGGGGGCACTGAGCGGCAAGCCGTGTGGCTATTGCGAGGCCGTCTTCCCCGGGCATGCGGATATCCATGCAGATGATGTGCGGCGTTTGCTCCGCAGCCTTCCGTATTCCTTCCGGGCCCGAGCCGGCCTCTCGCAGGCGAATGGATGGGCATTCCGCCAGCAGGGCGGTTTTCAACGCACGGCGAAAGGGGCCGTAGGCATCGATGAGTAGCACATCCAACATCGGTTTGTTGTCAAACGGAAGGGCGGATTTTATCGCGCCTCTGAACGGTGAGGTGCTGTTGCCACCCAATCCATGGGAAGGGTTGACGTGCCAGTGCGCACGGGTTCAAATCCATCTTTACTGCGTCCTGCCGCCGTGGTAAATGGGGTGGACACTGTATTTTGAGTCGGATAGGGCTGTATTTGCGGGTTAGCGATGGGAATCGGGGACGAGAACCGGATGCGATGAGGAGCGTATGGAACCGAAGCACAGCATTGTAATCGCCGAAGACCACACGATACTGCGCGACGGCCTGCAGGCCATGCTTTCCTTTTATCCGGAATTCGACGTTGTGGGAACGGCCGGAGACGGTCTGGAGGCAATTCGCCGGGTGGAAACCCATCAGCCGGACCTTCTGCTGGTCGACCTTTCCATGCCCCGGATGAGCGGAATGGATGCCATCCGGGACGTTAAAAAGCGTTTCCCCCAAACCCGGATTATTGCTCTCACCGTTCACAAGACCGACGAATACATCCTGGCAACCCTGCAGGCAGGTGCGGATGCCTATATTCTGAAAGATGCCTGCCGGGAAGAGCTGATCCTGGCGATTCGGACCGTGCTGGAGGGCAATCCCTACCTGAGTCCCGGTGTTTCGCAGAAGGTCATTGAAGGGTATCTAGACGGGAAAAAGCAGGGCGCCCCCGTTACGGCCTATGACTCCCTTTCGGCCCGGGAGAAGGAGGTGTTGAAATTGATCGCCGAGGGGTACAAAAACCGCGAAATCGCCGAACTGCTGTGTATCAGCTTGAAAACCGTTGAAAAACACCGCGCCAACCTGATGAAAAAGCTCGACCTTCACAATGCTGCCGCCCTGACTTACCTGGCACTCGAAAAAGGTCTCGTTACTCCCTGACTTTCGGCCTTCCGGCAATTATCCACCGGCGCACGCCGGCCAGCAAATGCTGATTTTGGTACCGCTGCCCGGTGCCGAAGCGACCTCGAAGTTTCCACCGCTCAGCTCGGACCGTTCCCTCATACTGGCAAGGCCGATGCCCCTCTCCTGGCTTTTCAGGGATAGGACACGATCCAGATCGAACCCGGCGCCGTCGTCGGCGACGACCAGCTGAATCATAGAATCCGATGACTTCAGGCTCACCTGCACAGTGCTGGCCCCACTGTGTTTGGCAACGTTATTCAACGCCTCCTGTAAAATCCGGTATATGGCCGTCTTCAAGCGACCCGGTATTTCCTTCTCTTCGATCTCGAGCTGCCGATCAATCTGAATGGTTGAATAAAGTGTTTCGAATTCGCGGCAGAACCAGCCGATGGTGGCGAGAATGCCCAAGTCGTCCAGAATGGACGGTCGCAGGTCCTTGCAAATTCTGCGCACTTCCTCGATCGTTTGCCGGGTAAGCGGTATCAGCGCCTTGAGGGTATCCAGGCTGGCGATTGCGGAATGCTGCTCGGTGTCGCGCAGCACATTCTCCATGCCGAACTTGATGGCACTCAACGCCTGGCCGATGCCGTCGTGAAGCTCAACGGCGATTCGCTTGCGTTCATGCTCTTCGGCGCCCAGTAATCGACGGGAAAGGATGCGCAGCTCCGTTTGCGATTTCCGCATCGCGTTTTCTGCCAGTCTCCGTTCGGCTATTTGATCGGAGAGCAAGCGGTTGGCCTCGGCCAGCTCCGAGGTCCGCTCCATCACCCGTCGTTCCAGCTGCTCGTTGGACTGGCGCAAGCCATCCTCGGCCCGTAACCGTTGAATAGCTGCACCCACTTGCATGGCCGCGTCCTCGAGCATCTCCACCAGTTCGACCGGAACCCTGTCTGTCCCGGCGTCGGCCACATGGATCAATCCCAGAATCCGCTTTCCCAGCCGAATGGGGATCAGGGCGATGGACTCGTACCCATAGTCGTTGCAAACGCTGCAGGTCCGTCCCGGCTCGGCCGCTGCCGTGCTTTCCACAAGGCGGCTCGACGCGTTGGTGAAAAAGGACCCACCCGGTGTGCACCAAGGCACCTGCAAATCGGTAAGCTGCTGAACAACGCGGATGCACATGGTGTCGGTGTCGTGAATCGAAAGCGGATTTTCCTTATGGAGAAAGTCCCGGCTGTAGCCTGTAAATGCCGCAAACGGGATGCTTCCCCGGGAATCCAGGATCCGCATTCCGACAGCGCCGCATCCGCTGACTGCCTGAATTTCTTCGATGAACTCCTCCAGCATGGGACCCATCTGGGAGTGCCGGTTGACGATCAGCAGGAAGCGCTGTGAAGCCTCCAGTTTCTTCCTGGCTTTTTGTATCTCGCTGATGTCCCGGGTGACCGACAGCAGGTAGGGTCTGTCATTTACGTGAATCACCCGGCCGGAAATCAAACCGGTCTTGATTTGTCCGCATCGAGTTCGAAACTCTGCTTCCAGGTTGTCGATCTCGCCGGTTCGCCTCAGCTCCGACACCATCTGATCTCTGGCTTCCGGATCGGCCCAAATCGGGATGTCTACGGAAGACTTGCCGACGACCTGTTCCTTGGGATATCCGGTGAAATCGGTGAATCCCTCATTTACGCTGACGATGACGCCGGTGTCGATCTCCGCAATGGCAACGGAATTGGGGCTGGTTTCAAAGGCAACCCGGAACCGTTCTTCACTTTCCTGCAGGGCCGATTCGGCATGCTTCCGGTCGGTGATGTCCCGAAATATTTCGAGTTTGAGAACGCTGCCGTCAGCATTCTTGAGAGGGGAATCCACCAAATCGTAGGTTTTGCCGGTTTTGGCCGAATACCATTCCCATCGGACCGTTTGACCCGAAAAAACAACCTCGTTTTTACACCAGGGGCAGCAGGATCCGCGGTTGTGAAAATACTCGTAACATTTACGATTGTCGATTGCTCCGAACTCTCTTTGCAGGGCCGGATTGATGTATTCAATTCGATAGCGGTCATTGACGATGTAGACCCCGTCTTCCATGGCGTTTAGGATATCGGTGAGATTGTCCCGTTCGATGGTCAGTTGCGCTTCGGTTTCCTTGCGGGCGGTGATGTCGATCAAGCCAAAAAGCAGGCGGGAGTTATCACCGGCAGCGGTGCGCTGCGCCAGGCACTGCAGGTGAAGGAAACCCTTTTCACGGTCGCCGTTTATTAATTGCAGATCGCCGGACTGCGGTCTTCCGGTGGTCATGGCCCGGCGACACCATGTGTCGAATCGCTGGCGGTCTGTCGAACCGATAAATTCGGAAAACCGTTTCTGCAGCAGCTCCTCTCTTGCCAGCCCCAGCAGTCGGGCCGCCATACGGTTTGCCGCCGCAATGCACAGATCGGTATCAACGACCAGGTAGCCGAACGGGGCATCTTCAAAAAGCGCTGCGTGTCGATTAGAGGCCTTGGCCTTCTGCATGTCCGCCTCCCTGCGATGGTGACGTAGGTTCGATAATCCTCTACATCTCGCGGAGGAAGGCTGTCAACTCCCCGCTTTTAGGACAAACGCAGTTTGGAGCGCCGGAACGCTTCGAAAGGCATCGACCGGATCGAAATCAGCACGATGCTGAAGGAGTGGCTATTCAGGAAGGCGGGTCTTGGGAACAAAGAGATTCCTTTATGCGCTCGCAGGCTTCGGAGGACAGGGAAACCGATGCGTCCATTCCGGCTTCCTGCAGTCTCGGGTTGCGGGCGATCTCCCGCAGGCAGAGCAACTGTTTGTATGCACGGCGGCAAAATCGGCACATGGCCAGGTGCATTCGGATCATCAGGCGTTGATGGAGCGGTAAGCGGCAGTCCATCGACTCGGAAAGCCGTTTGGAAACCCCTTTGCAGCTGAACATCCAGTGAGCCATCAGGAACTCTCCGATGCCGATTTCTCGAACCAGTTGATTTCCAGGCAGCGACGCAGATAGGCCCGTGCCCGGTAGAGCATCACCCAACTGTTCGTCGCGGTAATCTGCAGTGCCTTACACAGCTCTTCGGTGCTCAGTCCCTCCATCTCCCGGAGCATGAAAGCCTTGGCCAGACGTTCGGGCAACTCCGACAGGCAGCGATACAGGATGTCCACGAATTGACGCTGTTCGAGAATCTTGCCCGGGTTCACATCCCAGTTTCCCGGTCGAATGCGCCAGGCACCGGACTTTTCAAAAAATCCGTCCACCGTTTCACCGACCGCATCGATGTCCTGGACGGTTTGAACCCTATTTTTCCTGCGCAGATGATCGATAATCTTGTGCTTGAGGATGGCGGTCAGCCAGGTTTTCAGCGCGGAACGGCCCTGGAAATTTTTTCGGCCCTTCAGGGCGGCCAGAAATGTGTCCTGGACCAGATCCTCGGCCAGCGCCGGATCCTTGATGCGCGCCAGGGCAAATCGATACAGGTAATCCCCATAGCGATCGACCCAACTGTCCGGATTCTCGAATCCTTCTTCTGCTTTGTCCCGGACTTCCCGGTCCATAGTTGATAATCCCCGCTGGTTGACACTGTCAACTGACGATGGTGTACACGGAAGCCTCTTGCTCTGAAAAAGCCCGGATCATTTTCACCTGATTCCGGGCGAGGGAATTGAATTTGACTCCGAACCCCTGGGATCCGCTCCACACGATTTTACCGCCCAGGTTCAACTGTGCGGTATAACCCGGCAGAGAAAAACTGAGCTGGACCCGCTTTTCGACAGGAAATTTTCCATCGGACTCGATGAATACCCCGAACGCGCTGATATCAAGGATAAATCCTTCAAACGAACGTCCATCAATCCGGTATTCGAGACTCACCAGACAGTCTCTTCTAAAATCGGCTCTTTTTTCAACTACCAGGTTTCCCCTGATGCGCCGGGGAAGTTTGGCCTGCAAAAATTTGAGCAATTTGGCCTGCATCTCCTCTGGCATTCTGTCGACCAGCTTCAGAATTTGATTGCGGACAGCGGTTTTACTCAGCTTTTGAGCGGTGTCGGGCACGGGTGCGAAATCCTCAGGCGCCGGTGAGTTGAGGGTACGGGTTGCGGCCCGCGGGACGCAGCCGGCAACATTCTACGCTATCAGGTCTTTTTTTTCAACCGGCGCCTGTGAAATTCAGCGCATGCAGGACACGGGCAAATTGACAGCTTTCGGGTGGTTACGCTATACAAGAGCATGAACTATCCGTCCAGCCGCCTTCAGTTTTGGAGATGCCGGACAGCCTATAAGACCGTTCAAAGATTGCAAACCGATCGGATGAAATCCGATGAGCGCTGAACCCTTTTCTTACGAGTTGAAACATAGAGTTCGGATTTTTAAAACCGAATTCGCCTACAGCAATCGTGCGGCTGATTTGCGGAAAGGTGCTGACGGTCCGAATCGCGATGTTTGGGGAATTTCTGGCCGTGCCCTGAATTTCGTTGAGCATCTCCGCTCCGATGGCCGGGTTGAACCTGCGGCCGCATCTGCTTCGGCCGGCAATCGCCCTGATGGGCTTTTTCTCCAGATCAGCCTGTTTCTGCCAACGCTGATGTGCAGAGATAAGGAGGTTGAATGATTCGCCAGACCGCCTACTGGAATCCACTGCTCGAGACCCTGCCACCGGAAAAACTGCGCCGGCTTCAGCTGTACAAATTCCAGCGGATCTTTACGTGGGCTTACGAACACTCTCGATTTCACAGAAAATTGTATGCCAAGGCCGGCATCGCTCCGGGTGATATCCGATCGTTCGAGGACATCCGCCGGGTGCCCAAGGTGGAAAAATCGATGATGCGCGACATTCAACGCAAAGACCCTTTTCCGTATGGCGATGCACTGTGCGTCCCGTTGGAAGAGGTGAGCGTCTTCCGGCAGACCAGCGGCACCACCGGCCAGCCGGTCTACCAGCCCGACACCTGGCAGGACTGGGAATGGTGGGCAGAGTGCTGGTCGTACATCCTCTGGGCCCAGGGGTACCGTTCGAAGGACCGGGTCTTCATCCCGTTCGGCTACAACGTGTTCGTGGCTTTCTGGGCCGGCCACTACGCGGCCGAAAAGATTGGTTGCGAAGTGGTGCCGGGCGGTGTTCTCGACACCCAGGCCCGTATACTGAAGATCCAGGAGCTGCAGGCAACGGCAATGATGGCCACCCCCACCTATGTATTGGGAATGGCCGAGACCGCCCGCAAAAAAATGGGTATCGACCCCTCTGAGCTGACCATCGGCCGGATCACCTGCGCCGGTGAGCCGGGTGCCAGCATCCCTGCGACCAAAAAGCGAATGGAAGAAGCATGGGGTGCAAAGGTCTATGACCACGCCGGCGCCACCGAAATCGGGGCCTGGTCGTACGAGTGCATTGAGCAATCCGGCGGCCTGCACGTCAACGAGGCCTGTTTTCTGGTGGAAATCGAAGACATGGAGACCGGCGAAATCATCGAAGAGCCGGGCCGGCGGGGGAAGATGATCATAACGGCACTGGACCGCTATGCCCAGCCCTGTGTGCGTTTTGACGCCAAGGATGTGATCGAATGGGCTGCCGATCCCTGCCCGTGCGGTCGCACCTTTCGGTTGATCCGGGGAGGCGTGGTTGGCCGATCCGACGACATTACCAAAGTCAAGGGGGTATTGCTTGCTCCGGCGGCTATCGAAGAGGTTGTGCGGGGCATTGCCGGGCTCGGTGACGAATACGAGGTGATCATCGACAGGCTCGGCGATCTGGACCGTATCAAATTGAAGGTGGAACTCACATCCGGAGCCGAGAAACGGATAAAGGAAATCGAAGCGAATCTGAAAGACCAGTTGCGACTGAAGACCAATTTGTCCTACCGGCTGGAGTTTTACGATTTCGGCCGACTGCCGCGCTATGAAGTGAAAGCCCAGCGGTTCAAAGATCTGCGCAAAAAAACCTCATCGGAGAGTTGAACCACCATGCCTGACAACGATTACGATCTGCAGAAATTACATTCCGACATTCGCTTACTGCAATCGATCACCGACAGGATGTTGGACGGCAGTGAAGGCTTTCCTGCACTGAACCGGAACATCCGGCGCATTCAAGCCGGTCTCAAGATGCTGGAACTCGACATCTGCGATTGGGTGGATCTGGAAAAACTTTCCACACAATGACCGGCCGATTTTCGGTTTTATGGAATGTTCTCCCCCCAAATCCGGTCGCCCTTCTGCCAATCCGGCCACCGTATATGGGCGCAGAGCATTAGGGTGGCGAGATTGCGGTCACCGGGTTCGGTGGGCAGAGATCGCTGCGCACCACCTTCGAAACGGAAGTTCGCTTGACGGCAACAGGGGTAATGAGCCGCTCTGAGGCCTTCAGAAATCGCCGTCCCTGAAGGCCTTTTATCGGCTGAAATCAGGAAATGCGGCAACCATGCCAATTGGCATGGACCGAACAACCATAGCCCAATCAACAGATCCGGGCCGCATCTTCCGATCCGGTCCGGATCTTCATTTCCGCTGAGGTGGCAGCAGCGCCAGAATCTGATTGCGAATCAGCAGGGGGCGGTTCCAGAGAACGAAATGACCCTGATCCGCAACGCGGACCACCGTTGCACGATCTTTCAGCACTCGTTGGGCAAAATCTGCGTTGCCCGGCGATACGAGTTTATCCTTTTCCCCCTGCACTACAATCACCGGTACCCGGATACACGCCCAGCGGGGCAGCATTTCCGCCAATTGTGCGGATAAGGGCATGATCTCCTGGTTGGCAAGGGCCAGCTCATCGGGCAGCGCCCAGTTGATCAGCGCCGAAGCAGCCAGATGGTTGTACCATCTCGGCTTTTCCAGATCCGGATCGAGTGACGGTGCTACCAGGACCAAGCCTGAGACGAGCTTCGGATAATCCATAGCCAGCCGGACGGCAATGGGGGCTCCGAGCGAATGCCCCACCAGTATTGCTCTGCGGTCAATCGATTCGCGCTCGATAATCGGCTGCAGGAAGGCGGCCTGCTGCTCAATCGATGCAACGATGCCGCCCCTGCCCGATTTCCCGAAACCGGGTCGATCAACTGCAACCAGGTAGGCCCTCGCCAGGAGCGATTCATCCGTCATCAGCTCCGCATATGCGTGCCATGAACCCGGCGTGCCGTGAATCATAACGATCAGCGGGGCGTCATGCTGTCCGGCGGCAACATAGTGGATCGAACGACCACCAGCGGTTATTTCGGTAAAGGTCGCATGTTGCCGCGCGACGAACTCTTTTTCGACAGCGGACTTGTCGTAGGGTCCTTTCAGGCACCCGGCAGCTGTCACTATCAAAACGGCTGCCAGCATCAACGGCCGAAACCGAAAACCCGTGGTTGTCATAAGTGATGCTGCTGCCATGCGATCCATCACCGTTGGCGTGGGTGTCCCTTTGGCTGCGCAGCAAGGCGATAAAGCCGAAGCGGACCGGTGGCGAGGCGACCGGCTTTTTGCCGCGCGCCGCAGTATCCATCGGGGTGAGGGACTGCCACAAAGCGGTTGATCGACAGGAAGCAATTTGGCGTAGTGAAACTTTCGTCAGTCTTTCTTTTCCCCGGATTTCTTCTTTTTCCGCTTGCGGGATTTCCCAAAGGTACCCTTGAAGATCTTGCCGCGCTTGGACCGCTGATCACCTTTGCCCATTGGCAACCTCCTTTGGTGGTAAATGGTCGAGGTCACTGAACAGTGTGGATCGGCCGGACGATGTCTAACCGATCGGGCCTCGATCTCCGCCCCAGTTCATCCTAAGCGATTACGGCGCAGTGCACATCCATCACCGACTAGCGTGCGCGGTGTCTCACGCCCCATCTTTGTTCACGGGACTTCACGTTTCGACGAACCGTGCCTCGATTGCCCCGCAAACCGGACAGCGAGCCGGAGCGAAGCCGGCGGATATGTAGCCGCAAACCTGACAGAGGAAAAAGATCGCCGATTCGTCCCGCTGGCGATGTGCGATTTCGCTGATCCGATCATAATGGTTCTTTGCCACCTCACCGAATTGCTGGAAAGCCTCCGATGTTTTTGACTCTCCGGCCCGGACGAAGCGCTCTGCCAGCTTCGGAAAAACTTCGGCAAAATCACCGTACTTTTTCCGACGCAACGCGTCCAGATGGGCGGCCGTATCATCGATCCTGCCGCGCATACGCATCGACATCCGCCGGGACTGTATGTCTTCTGCGGCCGATATGGCCGCCAGCAACCTGGCCAGGGCCGGGCGACGATCCTTTCGCAGACGGGCTGCATACAGCGTGTTGCGTATGGCCGAAATGCACTGGTCCGCATAAACGAGAGCGACTGCTGCATCCTGATCCTTGTACGGCATGCAAACTCCTCATCTGTAGAAAGTGCGTGTTACAGTGGCGGAGCAATTGGTCTGCCGACGCACAGGAGCAAGCCAGATCGATCGCAACGCCTTACGATTTGTCAAAGGCTACTCTGGTCCACAAGCTGCGCCAGACAGAACCTTTTTCACGCTTTTTATCCAAAGCGGACGCATCTTGCAACCTTTCATGATAGGCTTCGTGTTCGATCTGGACGAACTGGTGACGAAGTGATCGGCATTCCAGAAAAAGATACAGCCGTTTTTCATCGTCAGCCCTGCGATACGCTTCAATGATGGTCTGTGGATCTTTCATTTTCCCTTCCTCCCCGCACAAACACGAACGTTCGTGCTATTTTATTTTCAGTTTCTTCCCAAACCCTTGCCTGTCAGGATAGTTTGGGGTCGGACATCCTGCCGGATCTCACCGATAATCAGCCAGCAGTTTGTCGAGAGCGGCCTGTTGGCGCCGCATGGTCTCGCTGTCGCGCAGCAGCTTCTGGTAGTAATGAAAGCCGAGCAGGAGCGAGTAGAGATCGAAGGCAAACTGTTCGTGGTCGATATCCTGTCGAAAATCGCCTGCCTGAACGGCAGAGGCGGCAATCCGCCGCAGGCAATCGACCCACTGCTCTTGCTGATGCAACAGAAACTCCCGGACCTTGCCGGGTCGATCGCTGAACTCCGTGCTGGCGGAGACGAAAATGCACCCCCCGGTTAATTTTGCGCTCCAGCCGATCCAGTTGCGGACCAGGGCTTTTATCCGCGGTATGCCGGCCCTGGTTTTCAGTGCTGGAACCACAACGCTCTCGTTGAAGTCCTGGGCAGCGAACTGCAGGATTTCGATCTGCAGGTTCTCCTTGGATTGGAAATGCGCAAACAGGCCGCTTTTGGACATTCCGATCGCCCCGGCCAGCGAGCCGATGGTGACGGCTTCCAACCCCACCTGGCTGGCCATGTCGAGGCCGGTTTCCAGGATGGCCAGTTTGGTGTCTTCGCCTTTGGTCATGTCGATAAAATAGTACGAACGTTCGTATTAGTCAAGAAAAATTTCGAAATCCGGTTTTTCCGACAAAACGCGTCAATTGCCGGCGGGATCGACTTCGCAACCCCGGTGTGATTCGCAGCGTTGACCGGATGACCACCCAAACTTCAACTAACCCGCTTTTCCTGCTTTTTCCACCACGCTCTGGTTAAATCGTTCCGCGTCGATAAGAAATCGCTGATGGGTGCCTGTTGAAATCCGGTCCAGCTCGTCACGGGCTTCGACCGCAAAGGTCAGCTTGCGACCTTCGACAGCGGTCAGCGTTCCCTTCACGGTCACTGTAAATCCCGGTGGGGTGGCGGCCGTATGACTGATATCGATGTGGATCCCGACGGTCTGCTGTCGGGGCCAGTCGATATGTGGATTGATGGCCTCAATACAGGCCCACTCGATCAGCCCCACCAGATAACCGGTGGCAAACACCTGCGGCATCTCCTGCAGCTGCGGCGCCTCGGGATATAGGTGCGGGACGGTCTTGTCGGCCGGCACTTCATAGGCAAACTCGAACGTCATTCCGGGTTGCAGGGTCGACTCCATTGGGGCACCTCCTGATTTTTTCTCCGGTCTGCCGCTTTTCTACAGCTTACAAAAGCCGCAGTCAACCGGCTGCTCTCCGCAGGTAACCGTCGCCGTGGAATTGGGTTCATCGGTGACGATGGCCGCAGAAGGGGGACAGGCAAACCGTCGGCCGGCGTTTTATCACTGTCCGCACTTATGGGCTTCTGTGCCCCTGGCCGGGATCGTTGCCGAGTTTCGCGATACGCTCCCTCCGCAAGTGGTATGATCCCCTCATGATGGGAAAATCCCCGGTTTGCGTCTGCAGCGCCGGCTCAGCGCACCTCACCCCGCACCCTTGTGCGGCCTTGGCCGATAAAAAAAGGATCCTGTTTGATGGATTGGGCGAGCGGGCGGGATATGGGAGCGTTGCGGGCAGGAGCTGAACGGGATGTTACATCATTCCTTGGTGTAGTATACGCGGGGAATCCAGCTTTTGTGAATTTTCAGTGTTTTCTCCGCTTTGCGCTCCACGTCGTCGATGAATTTGAAGGTGTTCCATCCCACACGGATCAAGTCGTCGTTTTGCAACCGGTGCTCCGTGATCTCCCTGTCGTTCACAAACGTGCTGTTGGTGCTGCCAAGGTCCCTGATGGTATAGGTTGGTTTTTTATTTCCACCCGGCTCGTTGTCGATTTCCACGACGGCATGTTCCATGCTGACGACCTTGTCGTCGATGAAAATGTCACTGCCCGGATCGCGGCCGATGCGGATCAGCGTTTTGTCGAGCTCGAACTTTTTTATCGCCACACCTTCGTGGAGCTGCACGATCGCTGCCATCGTCACATCCCCCTGCAAAGCGGAAAAAACGGTCCGATTCGACCGTCACTCAGATTTTCTAGAATACCGCATTTTCAGCAGGGAATCAATTCGATTGTCTGCCAATCGAAGCGATAATTCGGTCCACTTCTTCCTGCCGAAGCCCGGCTGAAGTGCTGGAGATGTCCATCCACAGCTCGGATCCTTCCTTCGGGAAAACCACCAGGCGAACCGATTTCGAACGGGCGGGATTTCCAAGCTGAAAGCCCTTGAGTCGGCGGGAATGGAAGGCAAAGATCTCTATGGTATCCTCATTGACGTAAGCGGATTTGTAGGTGAGCAGGATACCGATCGCCATCGACTGCTTCGCTGACTGCAGAAAACGCAGCTGGGCTGGGCTTGCAAACAGGATTCGCTCAACGATGGCATAATTCGTCTCACAGCAGGCGTTGCCAAAAGCCGCCGTAAGCTTGTCCAAAACATAGGTGTTTCCGGGCCGAGTCAACTCCGAGCGCCAATCGATCACCATGGCCGGATTGCGGACCTGAAAGACCTGCCCGGTGTGAAATATCAGCCCGGACAGGCTTTGGGTCTGAATTCGCGAGGCAACTCCCACCCAGGGGGGTTGGAACGAATACCCGTATGCGGAAAACAGTGTCCCGGGGAAGACGCCTGCCGGCCCTACGACGCGCTCGTGCGGCACCAGGTGCAGGGGCGGCTTGGACCGAAACTGGTGCAGGGAGACGTACCGGGCCCCATACATGGTGAAAATGACCAGCCCGACGGTGGTGAGAATCGCCAGGGCGATCAGGCCGCCAAGGGTTCGCCTGTTTTTATTTTCAGCGGTCACACGGTTACCATTAACAGATTCAAGAAATCAACGGGTAAAACGGCTGTCAGCTCTCCATTCGCCGGTGCGCTCTTCGACGCCTTCCAGCCAGCCGACACGTTTTGCATCCCAACAATCAAACTGCGGCACATACGGTTTGATATCCAGCAGCGGGGTGGTATCGAGCACGTCCACGTTTGCAACATCCAGGGTGTTTCGGTTTACCGCCAAAAGTTCTACTACGGAGAGCCCGATGGCGTTGGGGCGGGAAGGCGCCCGGGTTGCGAACAGGCCCCGGGGCCGGCTGTCCAGAAAGGGCGTAACCGTCAAGCGAACCTGTGCGCAACGATGAAAGTGATACAGCAAGATGATATGAGAAAACCCATCCAGGTCTTTGAGCCCTTCGGCAAACTCCGGCAGCAGTTCTACCCGCCCCAGGCTGCCAGTCGCACCGGCAGCCTGAATCGGCATGCCCTCCGGCTTCGTGAAAGGGGTGTGGATGACACCGATCGGTTTGTAATAGATGCGCATTCTATGGCACCTCCTGGCATCGGAAAAATCGAATCAACTTCTTCCGCTTTTTGTTTGGCCGGCAGGCAGTGAGGCGCGCTGCAATACGCGCGGCGATATGCCCGCATCCACCCCGCGCTGCTGGCGAACCAGTCTTATTACCGCCAACTCCGGCAAGCAATTCAGTCGCACCGGAACAATCGCCCAGCCCAGGCCCCGGGAAATGAACAGCGTCGTTTTTTGTGTGTGGATCAACCCGCTCGAGTATTTCTTGTTGAGCACCGGCAGTATGGGCGGGCCCCAGAACGGAACGACGACCTGACCGCCATGCGTGTGGCCGGAAATTACCAGTTGGATCCGGGTGTGATATGCCGTATCGACGGTGTCGGGATTGTGCGCCAGCAGGATTTTCGTTTCTCCGGGCGGGACGGTTCGAAACGCCTGGTCGATGCCAGGCGCATCCTCCCAAAAGTCACCGGCCCCGCCGATCCAGATCCGTGCGGAGCCCCGGTTGATCGGCACCGCCCGGTGTCGTACATCTTGACCACTCGTGCGAAGCCAGTCAAGTGATTTCCGCGTATCGGCCCAGTGATCGTGGTTGCCCAGAACGGAATAGACGCCGTGCGGCGCCTGCAACTTTACCAATTCAGGCCACACCCTGTCGATTTGCTTCGTCCGGTTGTGCTCGTGGACGTAATCGCCGGTGCAAACGATCATATCTTTTTCAATTGCATTGGCCCGACGGATCAGATGTCGGACAACAGCCAACGGCATCAGCGGACCGTAATGAAGATCGGTCAGGTGCACCACGGTGAAACCCTCAAATTTCGGAGGAAGACCGGCGACCGGGACGTCGTAGCGGTTTACCTGGAATCGATACCTTTCGACAAAGAGCGGATAGCCGATCACCCCTGCAGCCGCGGCGGAAAGCAAACATCGTTTTAGAAAGCTTCTGCGATTCATACCGACCGCGTCGATGACGCTGCAACCTTGTTGAAACCCGATCCGGGCGCACATGAAACGGGGGCGGATCGGAGGTGAACCGGTCCAACCGATGGCTGTCGAGTTATCGGGTTAAAGAGGCCTCCAGGTCCTGCAGGTAGCTGATCCGCTTCCGGGTCTGCGGATGGGTCGACATGGCCGCCGGCCCGGAAAATTCCGGCTGCTTTTCAGACAACCGCTGCAACACGGTTTGAAGTGGCCGGGTGCCCCAACCCTTGCCGACGAGAATCATTCCGGCGGCCAGGTCAGCCTCCCTTTCGAACTGCCGGGAATAACCGGATTCCACCAGGATCGTCGGCAGCGTCGCAGCGATGGAGGTTATCGAGGCAACATCGCCGGCCAGCACGGAAATGAGCAGGAAAACACCGGTGTTCTGAAACAGCATCCGCAGACCGTGCCGGTTTTCGACATGGGCGGTTTCGTGGACCAGGATAGCGATCAACTCCCGATCGTTTTCCGCCAGTTTCACCAGCTCGTCCGTCATTACGATTATCCCGGAGGGCAGAGCGAACGCATTCGGCCCGGCCCGGGGACTGCTTCGCAGCACCAGTCGGTAGTGAAAACCCGAATCGACATCCGCAATCAGCTGACGGAAGATGTTTTGCAAATGATCTGCTTTTTTCTGGCTCAGCGCAGAGGGCTTGAAAAACCCATCATCAAGGGCCTGCAGGGTCCTTTCGCTGACGCTTTCCATGGTCTCCGGCGGCAGGGAGTAAGCGACCTTTTTAGCGGCGAATGGGATGCCATGGGCGGTGAACATCCAGACGCAGGCGATCAGTCCGGCCAGGCATCCGACAACCAGTCGCCACCGGGATTCGAAAAAATTCACCAGGCGCAAGATGCGATTATCCCCCTTGAGACTTTCCAACTTTCCAAAGGCCCGCAGGTCAGCGGTATCGCAACGCCCGCCGTTGGGCAACAGTATCGAGCGTCTGGTTCTGCCCAAGGGGGGGGTTAGTCTGCATTTCCCGAGTGGAAAGAGCAGCGGCAGCCCGTCGGCGTTTCCGGCAATACGGATTCGCTGCCCGTCGGATTGGATGCTGACGGCGTAAGCTTTGGAGCTTCGTCCGTCAAAGTATGTACCCTTGAATTCAATCATATGCCGATGGCGATGTCGAAGAAATCGGTGGTCACCTCACCGATGGCACTCTGATCCGCTTCAGCCGCCGCGCTGTATTCGTCCAGGCTGCGTTCGGAAATAATCGTCAACGAGTTGAGGATATATCGGGTTCGCCTGATTTTCGCCCAGGGGATCAGCAGCCCGAAGGAGATAAAAATGGCAAGTATGTTCGTCAGCCGGATCCACATCAGCTTTCTGATCTCCAGTCGGCTTTGAAACTGCAGGGTGCCCGCCCGGGTCTGCGCCCAGCAGTAATTGGTCACCCGGCCGAAGATGTACTGCTGGACAAGGGTAAAATAGACCATCATAACCACATAAGAGATTATAGGAATCAGCACGATTGCTCTGCTCAATCCTGCCGGCTGAATGGAGATGTCCTCTACGAAACTGACAAAGCCCAGGAAACCGGCTACACCAATGCCCAGGAAAACCATGGATACCAGTCCCGCCAAACCGTAGGTTCGATAGAAGGCTCCGGCGTTGCCTTCAAATGAATTGCGGGTGGCTCCGTACGAAAAATTTTGGAAAAAATACTTCTTTCGCCTGTACATCCAAAAGGGAACGATCAGGCCCAGCGTCAATGGTATCAGAATCGGCAGCAAGAGATATATGCCGTAACTCTCTTTCAGGCTGCCATAGAACCGAAACCGGATATTCCGGTAGGCTGAATTATAGGCATTGAATCGAAGAGATTTGCAAATCAAAAAGGGCAATACCAGGTAAAATGCAAGGAGAACACCGCTGCTGTAAAGCTGGTTGTAAGTGTCAGCGAACAGATAGAGCAGAATCCCTGCCCCGACGATCAGGTTCCCCTTGAAGATAAACCAGGGGTTGGCCATGTAATCGAAAGGCTGGCCGGCCAGCAGGGTGCGCGCGTAAAGATATCGACGGCTTCTCACTTTTGCCCAGGCCGCGAAGATACCGCAAGTCAAAACGGTTAAAAACAAGTTTACCATCCAGATGCGGAAATATTCCCCTGCCGTGCCGGAAAAAATCATTCTGTATCGCTGACTTCCCGCCGGTGCCACCACGGCCGGCTCACCTGAAGACAACGCTTCCGCCGATTGCGGATTTTCCATCTCCAGCTTGATTCCGTTCACTTCAATGTCGCTCATCTGGATATCCCCCGCCGTTAATGCCGGATTGCCGGTGGACAAGGAAAAGCCTGTTCGACAGTTACCATCATGCCTGCATATTATCAGATAACCGGCGAGAAAATCAATCCGCGCAGACTCGCGCCCGTGCCGCGCGGAAGAAAAGCGGACTGCAAGGGGGAAAAAGCCGAGTCAGGTTGTCAGGTAATTTTGCTTCCCGGGCAAAAAAACGCTATAGTGCATATCGATCGCCCTGCATCATGGGTGAATGCACCGTATTTCACCTCGATTTTGCGCCCAACGTTCGTCAAACACTGGAAAAGGAGTACGGCATGGCAGTCCAATATGAACTTCCTCCATCGGCGTTGCGTTGCCTGTGTGACCCTGCAGTATTCGAATTCACCGACACATCGGAAATCGAACCCCTGGACGAAGTGATCGGCCAGCAACGCGCGGTGCAAGCCATCCAATTCGGCCTGGAGATGAACAGTCCCGGATACAACATTTTTGTCACCGGGCAGGAGGGTACCGGCAAGACCACCATCGTTAGGGATATCGTCTTTGAACACGCCCTGAAGCTGGGCACACCGCCGGATTGGTGTATGGTCAACAATTTTAGAGACGAATACCGACCGCGCGCGATTTCCCTTCCAGCCGGCAGTTCGACTCGTTTCGCAAAAACCATGAGTCGGTTCGTAGACGACTTGAAAATTCGGCTGCCGCGTGAATTTGAAAGCAAATCCTATCAGGACCAGCTCTCTGAAATCAAAAACCACCATAATGACCAGAAAAAGCAACTTTTCGACCGGCTCAACCATTCTGCCCAGCAGCGGCAAATTCAAATTAATCGAACGCCTGCAGGTTTTCAGACCATCCCCCTTGTGGACGGCAATCCGCTTGCCCCTGAAGCGTATCAGAATCTGCCTCCTGAAGTGCAGAAGGAAATCGATGCCAGCGCCCTGCAGATCAGGAAGGAAATCGAAGAAACACTTCGCCAGGCAAGCAAGATCAATGCGGCCATGCAAAATGACATCGAGCAGCTGATGGAGAAAGTAGCGCTGTTCGTCGTCAAGGATCGGCTGGACATCATCCGGGAAGATTACCGTGAATGCCCTGATGTTCTGAGCTACCTGGATGAAGTGCAGACCGATATCATCGAAAGGGTCGGCAATTTCCTCAAACCGACCGAGGCCCAGGCGGCGGCCGAAAGCCAACCGCTGAAAGACGACCAGTCGGCATTTCAGGCTTACCAGGTCAATGTGCTCGTGGACCGGCCCTCTCTAAAGGGGGCTCCGGTTATTTTCGAGCCGAATCCGACCTACTTGAACGTATTCGGCCAGATCGAGAAACGGGCCTTTATGGGTATGCTAATGACCGATTTCACAATGGTGCAGGCCGGTGCACTGCTGCGGGCAAACGGCGGCTTCCTGATTATGGAAATTGAATCGGTGCTGCGGAATCCCGAAGTGTGGGAGGCGCTCAAGCGAGCGTTGCAAAACAAGCAGCTTTTTATCGAGGATGCCTTTGCCGGACGCGGACTTGCAGCCGCTTCCCTGAGACCGGAGCCGATCCCGCTGGAGGTTAAGGTCATCCTGCTGGGAAATTATGGCGCCTTTCAGCTGCTGCAGAATTTCGATTGGAAATTCAACAAAATCTTCAAGGTTCGTGCGGATTTCGACCATGAAACCCACCGCAGTGACGAAACCATTCAACTTTATGCCCGCTTCATTGCACGGGTTTGTAGGGAAGAAAAACTGCTGCCCTTTACACCCGACGGCGTGGCAGCAATCGTGGAGTTTGCCGAGAAATTCATTGCCAACAAAAACAAACTCTCGCTTCGTTTCGGTCCTATCGTCGGCATCATCAAAGAAGCAGATTACTGGGCCCGCAAAGATAAGGCCGATCAAGTCCTGGGAAGCTATGTGATTAAAGCCTTCAACGAGTATCGGTTCCGGTATAATCTCTACGAAGAGAAAATACAGGAAAGCTATACGGATAACACGATTATGATCGATGTCGACGGCAGCGTGGTCGGGCAGGTCAACGCCCTGTCGGTTTATCAGATGGGTGATTTTCACTTTGGCCGACCTTCGCGGATCACCGCTGAAACCTACATGGGCAAGGAAGGTATCATCAACATCGAACGGGAAGCCAAGCTCAGCGGAAAAACCCACGACAAAGGAGTACTGATTTTGTCCGGATACCTCGGCCGTATCTTTGCCCAGAAACACGCACTGAATCTTTCCACCAGCATCACCTTTGAACAGAGCTATGGCGGAATCGACGGTGACAGCGCTTCATCGACCGAACTGTATGCCATCTTGTCGAGTCTGGCCGAAATCCCGATTCGGCAGGGTATTGCGGTCACCGGATCGGTCAATCAAAAAGGACGTATCCAGGCAATTGGAGGCGTGATCCAAAAAATCGAAGGATTTTTCGATGTGTGCAAAGCCAAAGGGTTGACCGGCGGTCAGGGGGTTATGATCCCGCGGGCGAATGTCAAGAATCTGATGCTGAAAAAAGAGGTCATCGACGCGGTCGAAAAAGGACAGTTTCACATCTACCAGGTATCCAGCGTGGAAGAGGGCATTGAAGTGCTCACCGGAATCCCGGCCGGAATATCGGATGATAAGGGGGATTTCCCGGAAGGAACCGTTTATCATCTGGTACAAAAGAAACTGGGCACCTATACCGAACAGGCAAGTCAGCGCAAAAAGGAAATGGAGGAGCCGGACTGAGACGCATTACAGTGCCGCAAATCGTCCCGGTCATTTCCATGAAGTGACAATTTTCGGCAGTATGGAAAACAAAATCCGTCAGCACGGCAAACCGGCATGGGCGAATAAACCGATATCAAATTGATTTTATTGCAACTATTGGCACCTTGCCGATGGCACGTCTTTTGCAGAATTAGAGCATGTCGTAATTTGTGCCGACCACGCACCGCCTGCAGGTAGGTTTTCGACCTCATCCGAGCCCAACGCGATCCCATCTGGCATCCGATTTACACACTTGCGGCGAAGATCGTTCATCCGCCGGCACCAAAATACCGATCCTGCCGGGGATCCATCGATGGAGAGGTGATTGAAATGACGATTCGCATTCCTCCGGAAACGGTATTGGACAGAATACTTCGGCTACTGGGAAAAGAAAGACAGGTTGTCATCCCGCAGGCTGCGGTTCGCCTCTGCAACGAACTGGGCCCGTATGTGCAGGTAACGGCCCGAAGGGAAAGTTTTTTTACCGCACTGTTTCGATCCGGTCGATCCCCGGAAGAAAATGAGGGCCCGGATATGATTCCGCATCAGATCGGATTCTGAAGCCTTGCCTCTTTTTCCGCCAAATCCCCCAGCGGGCAGTGATTTTACTTCCGGCCCTATCCCTGCTGTACTGTAATCCGTCCGTGGTACTCCTGCAGCGAACGGACCTTGGGGACCCCTTCCCGCCTGGCGGCGATGCCTTTCGCCGCTGCAATTGCCGCCGCTGTGGTTGTAATGTAGGGAATTCGGTACTTGATGGCCGCTTTGCGAACCTCCGAACTGTCCCGCGTGCTTTGACGACCGCTGGGGGTATTGACCATCAGCTGGATTTCTCCGTTTTTGATGGCATCCACCAGGTCCGGTCGCCCAAAACCGATCTTGTGCACCTGCTCGGCTTCGATACCGTTCTGCTTGAGGAATTCGCACGTACCCCTCGTGGTCATGATGCGAAAGCCCAGGTCCCTGAAAAGCCGAACCGGCTCGAGGGCGGCGGTCTTGTCGCGATCTGCGATGGTAAACAGTACCGCACCGTTCAGCGGCAGGGCCGCCTGGGTCGCCTCCTGGGCCTTGAAAAACGCCCGGCCGTAAGAATGCGACAACCCGAGAACCTCGCCGGTGGAACGCATTTCCGGACCCAGCAGCGGGTCGACTTCCGGAAACATGTTGAAGGGAAAAACCGACTCCTTGATCCCGTAGTGGGGAATCAGCCGCGGTTTCAGATCCAGGTCGGACATTTTCTTGCCCAACAGGATCTGAGTAGCCAACCGCGCCATGGAGATCCCGCAGACCTTGGAGACGATAGGCACCGTCCGCGAAGCGCGCGGGTTGGCCTCGAGCACGTACACCGTGTTTTCGAATATGGCATACTGAATGTTCATCAATCCGACGACATGTAACGCAATGGCAATTTTGCGGGTATAATCATAAATGGTTTCGAGGTGCTTCGGCGCTATGCTGATGGGCGGAATCACGCAGGCCGAATCCCCCGAATGGATTCCTGCCAATTCGATATGCTCCATTACGGCCGGAACAAACGCATCGGTTCCGTCGGCGATGGCATCCGCTTCGGCTTCGATGGCATTGTCCAGAAAACGGTCGATCAGGATCGGTCGCTGTGGAGATATCTCAACTGCCGCCGCCAGATACTGCTGCAGCATCTCTGCGTCCTGCACGACTTCCATCCCCCGACCGCCCAACACATAAGAGGGCCGCAGCATCAACGGATAGCCGATTTGGGCCGCAATTGCGCGGGCTTCTTCCATCGTGTGGGCCATCCCCGATTCCGGCTGCGGTATCCCCAATTCCCGCATGATGTGACGAAAGCGATCGCGGTCTTCGGCCAGGTCGATAGTGTCGGGGCTGGTACCAAGAATACGGACACCGGCTGCCGCCAGTTCCCCGGCGATGTTCAACGGCGTCTGGCCGCCGAACTGCACAACGACCCCTTCGGGGCGTTCCTTTTCATAAATGCTCAGCACATCCTCGATCGTCAGCGGTTCGAAGTAGAGTTTGTCGGAAGTGTCGTAGTCGGTTGAAACGGTTTCCGGATTGCAGTTGACCATGATCGATTCAAAACCGGCCTCCCGGATGGCCAATGCCGCGTGCACGCAACAATAATCGAATTCAATCCCCTGCCCGATTCGGTTGGGGCCGCCGCCGAGCACCATGATTTTCTTCCTGCCGCTTACATCGACCCGGTCCTGTGCGTTGTAAGTCGAATAGTAATAGCTTGCGTTTTCCACCCCACTGACGGGCACGCTGTCCCAGGCCTGTGGCGCCCCTGCGGCAATTCTCTGTTGGCGGAGCTCGGCCTCGCTGCTGCCGAGCAGATCGGCCAGATAACGATCGGCAAACCCGTCTTTTTTCGCCCTCAGGAGAAGCTCGTCAGGCAGTCGGCGGCCTTTGAACGTCAGGATTTCTTCTTCCAGGGCAACCAGCTCCTTCATCTGCTCGATAAACCACGGCTTGATGTGGGTTATTTCATAAAGCTTCTGGGTTTCGGCCCCCTTGCGCAGCGCTTCGTACATCTGAAACTGGCGTTCGCTGCTGGCGGTTCCCAAAGCGGTGAGCAACTGTGCCAGGGTCCAGTTGTGGAAGTCCTTGGCAAATCCGAGACCGTAGCGGTTGATCTCCAGGCTGCGGATGGCCTTTTGAAAAGCCTCCTTGTAAGTCTTGCCGAGGCTCATCGCCTCTCCCACGGCACGCATCTGGGTGCCGAGCACATCATCGACCCCTTCAAACTTCTCGAACGCCCAGCGGGCGAATTTCACCACCACGTAATCCCCCGAGGGAGTGTATTTTTCAAGCGTTCCATCGCGCCAGTAAGGGATCTCGTCCATTGTCAGCCCGCCTGCGAGCAGGGCGGATACCCGGGCGATGGGGAACCCGGTCGCTTTTGATGCCAGCGCCGACGAACGCGAGGTTCGTGGATTGATTTCGATAACGACCACCCGGCCGGTGCTGGGATCATGGGCAAATTGGATGTTGGTGCCGCCGATCACTTCAATGGCCTCCACTATCGCATACGAGTATTGCTGGAGGCGCAACTGCAGGTCCGCATCAATGGTAAGCATGGGAGCGGTGCAGTAGCTGTCACCGGTATGGATGCCCATGGCATCCACGTTTTCGATGAAGCATACCGTGATCATCTGATTCTTCGCATCTCGAACCACTTCCAGCTCGAGCTCTTCCCAGCCAAGCACCGACTCTTCTACCAGCACCTGATGCACGAGGCTGGCGGCCAGGCCGCGGGCTGCCACGCTGCGCAGTTCCTCCATGTTGTAGACCAGGCCTCCGCCGGTTCCACCCATGGTGTACGCCGGTCGGATAACCACCGGAAAGCCGAGATCTTCGGCCACGTTCACGGCATCCTCTACACTGTGAACCGTCTGGCTGCGGGGCATTTCGATGCCCAGCCGATCCATTGTCTTTTTAAAGGCCAGGCGGTCCTCCCCTCGCTCTATCGCATCTGGGTTGACCCCGATCACTTTTGTACCGTACTGCTCCAGCACCCCACAGCGGTGCAACTCGGAGGATAGGTTCAGACCGGACTGGCCTCCCAAATTCGGCAACAACGCGTCCGGGCGCTCACGAGCGATAATTTCCGTGAGGACCTTTACGTTCAGCGGTTCGATGTAAGTGACATCGGCCATCTCCGGATCCGTCATGATGGTGGCCGGATTGGAGTTGACCAGCACGACTTGGTACCCGAGGGACCGCAGGGCTTTGCAGGCCTGGGTGCCGGAATAGTCAAACTCGCAAGCCTGGCCGATTACGATCGGCCCCGAACCGATGATCAAAATTTTGTGGATGTCCTCTCTTTTTGGCATATGGATTCCTTTCGTCAGGGATGTCTCGGCGCAGCGATGAGGAAATTCTGCCGCCCTTCAAACCGGGACTTTACAGAAAAGTTTAGACGTACTAAAGATCAAATTCCTAATGTAAGTCGGATTGAAAATCAAGAACTCCTTGCGAGGCTGAACATGGGCGGTCTTTTTGGCGTCACGGCTACATTCGACTGTGTGAAAGATCTGTTTTACGGCACTGATTATCACTTTCATCTCGGTACCCGGCGCGGAGGGATGGCGGTAAAAAATTCTCACGAAATCGAACGATCCATCCACAATATCGAAAACGACTATTTTCGATCCAAATTCGAGGCGGATCTGCAGCGGTTCCGGGGAAATTCGGGGATCGGCGTAATCAGCGACTACGATGCACAGCCGCTGGTTATCGGATCGCATTTGGGCACCTTCGCGCTGGTCACGGTCGGGAGGATCAACAACCTGGCCGAACTGGAAAACCGGGCGTTCAGACAGCGGGCACATTTCACCGAAACGGCCGGCGGCCAGACCAATCCGACGGAGATGGTGGCCATGCTGATCTGCGAAGAAAACTCCTTTGAAGACGGCATCCGCCATGCACAAAAGGCTATCAATGGGTCCTGTTCCATGCTGCTGTTGACTGACGACGGCATTTTTGCTGCCCGGGACCGCCTGGGCCGCACCCCGATCGTTCTCGGGAAAAAAACAGGCGCCTTTGCAGCCGCCTCCGAAACCTGCGCCTTTCCGAATTTGGGGTATGCAGTGGACCGCTTTCTGGGACCCGGCGAAGTGGTATTTCTCTCCCCCGAAGGAACCGATACGCGCCGGCCGGCCGGCGATCGAATGCAGGTCTGTGCATTTTTATGGGTGTACTATGGTTATCCGGCGTCCGAATATGAGGGGGTCAATGTGGAATATGTCCGCAACCGCTGCGGTGCTGCGCTGGCTCAAGGCGATGATGCCCGGATTGACTGTGTGGCCGGAATTCCCGACTCCGGAATTGGTCATGCGATCGGTTATGCCAACGAAAAGAAAATTCCCTATGTCCGTCCCTTTGTAAAATATACCCCTACATGGCCACGCAGCTTTATGCCCCAGGACCAATCTTTGAGGGACCTGGTGGCAAAGATGAAGCTGATACCCATCCGTCGGCTGATCGATGGGCGCAGTATTTTGTTTTGCGAGGACTCGATTGTGAGGGGCACCCAACTCAAAGACAACATCCAGGTGCTGTTCGACTATGGTGCCCGGGAAATTCACATGCGGCCGGCATGTCCGACGCTGATCTATCCCTGTGAGTTTCTGAACTTTTCCACCTCCCGATCGACCCTCGACCTGGCCGGTCGGAAAACCATCCACGAGCTGGAAGGCGAAAACGACTCGCATCTGAATGAGTATGCTTCGCCCGGCAGTGATCGAAATCGAATCATGGTCGAACGGATTCAGGATCAGCTGCGGCTGACCAGCCTGAAATATCAGCGGCTCGATGATCTGATTGCCGCCATCGGGCTGCCCAAGGAAAGCCTCTGCACCCACTGCTGGGATGGTTCCTCCTACTTTTAGCCGGCATCCGACCCGTTGGACCGGTGGATATCCAAATTTAAAAGTTGACAAACGCTGCGGCAGCAATTAGTCTGACAGCAATCAGAAGGTTACCGATTGGGGTTATACAGGATGAGCAAACGGATCACAGGCAGCCACACCGACACCCGGTATTATTTTTATTTCCGCATCGGCCGTCTGCCTGGGGTTCGCTGATCACCACCTATTTCGATTCAGAGCCGCAGGCAGCAAGGCCTGCGGCTTTTTTATTGCCGAACCCTAAGACAGAAAGAGGAACCGAAGATCATGAAAACCTACGATGTGCGCGTTAAAGATTTCATGCCCTTGATATCCCCTGCGGCACTGAAAGCGGAATTACCGATCCCCGAAGCGGCCGCTCGAGCGGTGGTCGCAGGCCGCCATGTGATTGAAAATATCATATCCGGGCAAGATCGACGGTTGCTGGTAATTACCGGCCCCTGTTCGATTCACGACACCGGCCAGGCCCTGGCGTATGCCGAGCGGTTGAAGACCCTATCGGAGATGGTTCAAGACAGCTTGTATCTGGTGATGCGCGTGTATTTTGAAAAACCGCGAACCACGGTTGGCTGGAAGGGGCTGATCAATGACCCGCACATGGACGGTACTTGTGATATGAGCGAAGGTCTGCGCCGCGCCCGGCAGTTGTTGCTGGACATCGTCGAAATGGGGCTTCCGACGGCCACCGAGATGCTCGACCCGATCACGCCCCAGTATATTGCCGGCCTGGTCTGCTGGTCGGCCATCGGGGCCCGCACCACCGAATCGCAGACGCACCGCGAAATGGCCAGCGGCCTGTCCATGCCCGTCGGATTCAAAAACTGCACCGACGGCGGCCTGGAGCATGCCATCAATGCCATTATTGCCGCCGGATCTCCCCAGCATTTTCTGGGCATCGACCCGCAGGGGCGCACCAGCGTGGTTCACACCACGGGCAATCCGGCTACCCATGTTGTCCTGCGCGGAGGCAGACGTCCGAACTACGATTCGGTGAGCATCCGTGAAGCCGTTGAAAAGCTGAGGGGAAAAGGCCTGGCAGAGACGGTACTGGTGGACTGCTCACACGCCAACTCCAACAAACGCTACAGCGAACAGGCGGTTGTCTGGAGCGACGTCCTCAACCAGCGGATAAACGGCAACGATGCCATCGTCGGGATGATGCTGGAGAGCAACCTCGAGGAAGGCCGACAGGATATCGGCGACCACCCGCAAGCGCTTCGCTACGGGGTGTCCGTCACGGATGCCTGCATCTCCTGGGAAACCACCGAACAGCTGATTCTGGAGGCTCACCGGCAACTTCAATCGTTGAACCCGGAGCCACGGGCAACCGCCACCGCCGTTGGGAACTAAATGGCGCACCTGCGGTTGTCCAACCCCGGCAGGGTCCTGGCACGGCTGGCGGTTAGATCGACTGCCCGCCCAGCTGCAGCCAAACGGCCGGGGCAGTCGCCGATGGGCCTGCCGGCAAGTGTGCAAACCGCTTCTACCGCCGCCGGACAGTGTGCCCTGTTATGCTTCGGGCGGCAGATAAAGAGGTGAAATGGTGACGGCTGCGCTAATGAAAACACCGCAACCATTTTGAACAGACCTTTGCCGCACCACATGGCAACCGCCGAGTCCAAACCCACCGCCAGGTTGTAGTTAAAACCTACCAAAACCCCTCTAAACGTTTATCGTTGCACTCTGTTTGTGCTTTCTTACTGTAATGTCGGGGCTACCATGATCGGATCACACCGGCGTCAACCGCATCAAAGGAGTATCTCATGGACGATTGCCTGACGGCAGTGATTGAGAGCATCAAAGAAGAATTTGGGGATGAAATCTCTCCTAGCAGTCGGTTTTATGTAGAGGTGGGCATCGGCGAGCGGGCCGAAACGCTCGGCTTTAAAAATACGGGAAAGAAGTACCGGGACGTGCGGGCCATTATCCCCCTGAAACGCCCGGTCAGCGGGATGAAGGTGCGCATCGACGGCCGGGCATTCGTCAACTACGCCCAGCACGTCAGCGGTGTGGTACTGCCCGGCTATATTGCCGCGGAAGCGGGACTGCCCGTTGAACCCTTCCTCCCCAACGACAGCATGATTCTGAATTTTAACTGAACCGAACCAAACGCACTTCAATCGAAGGAGGCAGTGACCATGTCAGCTACAAAGCAGAAGGAAGCATGGGTGCGGGTAAAGGACTTGGAAGGAAGCGATTTCATTTGTCCTCTATCTGCTCTGAAGGACCCCGGGCAGGCAACCGAAGAGGAGTTGGAGAGTTGCGTCGACAGCGCAACCGCGGGCCGCTATGCCGGCCATATCACCATTGCTGACTAAATCGAAAATCCGCTATCCACGTTCAATGGTGCCGATCCAACTGCGCGGTGCCATCTGGTGGCTGAAAGCTATTTTTGGGTGGCCAGCGGTTCGACGAACCGGGTTTCCGCATCCCATGGAAACAGGATCCAGGTATCCTGGCTGACCTCGGTGATAAAGGTGTCCACCAAAGGCCTGCCCTTCGGTTTTGCATAGACCGTGGCAAAGTGCGCTTCGGGCAGCATGTCCCGGACTTTTTTGGCGGTCTGTCCGGTGTCGACCAGGTCGTCGACGAGAAGCCAGCCCTTACCGCTGATGTCAAGGGGTTTGAGAATCTCCACTTCTCCTCGCTGATCCTGCCAGTTATAACTGCTGACACAGACCGTGTCGACCAGGTGAATGTCCAACTCCCGGGCCACGATGGCAGCCGGAACCAGTCCTCCGCGAGTGATGGCTACAATCCCTTTGAAATAATCGAATTCCAGCAGACGCCAGGCCAGCGCCCGGGAGTCGCGGTGCAGCTGTTCCCAGGAGACCGGAAATATGCGCTTGTAAGTTTTTGATTCATCAGCCATTTTTTACTCCAGTTTTCAGTTCATCCCTATAGCGCTTGATGTTGTTGGTTTCATCGCTTTTTTTCTGCTAGTCGGGAGGTTCGATATTAGTGCCCAATGCCGCCGGCGCCTCATCTCCACGGCCTTTCCATGATGATACCACCAGTACCGCCACGGTCAATGCATATGGCAGCATCAGAAGCAGTGAGGACGGCAAATGGGTGCCGGTTGCCTGCAACCGAAACTGGAACGCCATCACGCCACCGAAAAGATACGCCCCCAGCATGGCCCGCCAGGGTTTCCAGAACGCAAAAATCACCAAGGCAACCGCTATCCAGCCGCGCCCGGCCGTCAGGCCGTTGGTCCACAGGTGGGTATAAGCCAGAGACAGATAGGCCCCGCCGAACCCCATCAGACACCCGCCGGCCAGCACGCCGATCCAACGGTAGCCCACCACGCGCAGACCGGAAGCTTCAGCCGCTTCGGGGTATTCTCCCACCGCGCGCAGAGCCAGGCCCCAGCGTGTGTACCGAAGATAGAGCCACAGCAGTGCAGGCACCAGGTAGGAAGCATACACCAACAGATCGTGGCGGAACAGAATCGGACCAAGCAGGGGGACCCGTGAAAGAAGCGGCACGGCAACGGCATCGAAACCCGGGCTGGCCTTGCCGACAAACGGAGTCCCCAGATAGTTGGCCAAACCGGTGCCCAATATGGTCAACGCCAGTCCGGAGACTACCTGGTTGCCCCTGAAACCCAGACAGACCATCCCGTGCACGCCGGCCAGCAATGCACCGCAAAGGCCGCCGATGAGAAACCCCACAACCGGACTGCCGGTGAGCCGGGCCGCCAGGAAGGCTGCCAGCGCGCCCACCAGCATGATCCCTTCCACCCCCAGGTTCAGAATGCCGGATCGCTCGGTGAGTATCTCACCCAGCGTGGCATAGAGAATCGGAGTGCCGGACTGCACGGCAGCGGCAAGCAGCGGAACCAGAACTTCGGGGTTCATCCGTATCTCCTTATCTCAAGCCGGTAGCGGGTGAAAAAGCCGCCAGCGAGCACCGTCAGCAGAATCAGCCCCTCCATGATCTGGCCGAAAGCGGCCGGCACCTGCAGATCCAGCTGCAGGGTCTCCAACCCGACCCGCAGGCCGGCCAGCAGATAAGAAGCTATCCCGATATACAGTGGATTCAGCCGGGCCAACCAGGCGACGACGATAGCCGTGTAGCCGTACCCGACCACGATGCTCGGCTGAAGGCGATTCAGATTGGCCGAAGCTTCCAGAAAACCGGCCCAGCCGGCCAGCATCCCGCTCAGCACCATCACCAGCATCACCAACCGGGAATAGGAAAGCCCTGCGTAACGGGCCGCGCGAGGGTTCTCCCCTCCGGTCTGCAGCTCAAACCCGAGGCGTGTGAATCGCAGGAAGATCCAGCTGGCCAACCCGGCTGCAACACAGATGAGGATTCCCCAGTTCAAGCGGGTGCCGGCAATCATGCCCACCACCGCGCCGGTTGAAAACTCGCGTGTCATGGGAAAACCGAAGCTGGTAGGATCCTTCCAGGGACCGTAAACCAGGTAATCCAGGATGAGGATAGCGATGTAGTTCAGCATCAGGGTCACGATAATCTCGTTGGCCCGCATGCGGACCTTCAGCAAGGCCGGGATCAGACCCCATAGTCCGCCGGCAACCGATGCGGCCAGCAGCATCAGCGGCAGAAGAACGGCTGCAGGCAGTCCCGGGGCCAGCAGGGCAATCCAGGTGGCACCCACCGCTCCGAGGGCATACTGCCCCTCGGCTCCGATATTCCAGACCTGGAGACGAAAGGCGATGGCCACGCCCAATGAGCAGAGAAAAATCGGCACCGACTTGATCAGGCAGTCCTCAATGGCCCAGGAAGAGAAAAAGGCCGATTTGAACAGCAGCAGCAATCCGCCCGCAGCCGGCTTTCCCTGCACCGCCAGCAGCAGGCCGCAAATAACCAGCGAAAAGGCAAGGGCAGCGGTAAAAACGAGAAAGGAGCCCCAGCCGAGAGGCTCCTGTCTTTTATGAATCCGTATTCGGATCATCCAAAACGTCCCGAAGATTTGGCGGGCGAATTGTCTAACCATTATCGATTTATGCCGCAGCGCAGTGGAGACCTCTTTTGCTTCACGCGCGGCATCGACAAAGAAGACGGCAGGAGGTTTTGTTTCGCGCCCGGACGTGCGCATCGGTTTTGCGCGCATCTCTATTAAACGCGGCTTTGCACAGCTTCAACTCCATGCCGCAATCGTTTGTATAGATTTTCCGCTATACTGGAAATGGAAATGATCGGTGGACTACTCCAAGGTGCCGACCACCCCTTGAACAAAATATTTCATCCCCAGCATCTCCTGGTCGGATGCAGTCTTGCCGGCCGGAATGCGAACGGCGCCCTGCTGGTCCTTTACCGGCCCTACAAACACATCGGTGCCGCCGGCCAAAAGTTCCTGCTTTTTCGCCAGAACCTTTTGACGGACGCTGTCGGGCACCATCGGACCAAACGGCGCCAGGTCGACAGTTCCTTCTTTCATGCCGTACCAGATTGCCTCGCTTTTCCAGGTGCCCTTGCGGACCTGCTCAACGATCTGCTTGTACAGCGGTCCCCAGTTCCAAACCGGTGCGGTCAGGTGGGCCTTTGGGGCAAAGGCCGACATGTCGGAATTGTACCCGACAGAATAAACCCCTTTTTCCTGGGCAGCCTCCTGGGGTCCCGGCGAATCCTGGTGCTGGGCAATCACGTCGGCACCGACGTCCAGCAGACTCTTGGCCGCTTCCTTTTCGGTTGCCGGGTCATACCAGGTCTTGGTCCATACCACCCGTACCTGAACCTTCGGATTGACCTCCTGCGCGCCAATGGTGAACGCATTGATGCCGCGGATGACCTCCGGAATCGGGAAGGCGGCCACGTATCCGAGGATGTTCGATCGGGTCATGGCACCGGCCACCATTCCCGACAGATAGCGGGCCTGGTACATACGGCCGAAATAGTTGCCCATGTTCGGTGCCATTTTGAATCCGGAGCAGTGCTCGAAAACCACCTCCGGAAATTGCTTGGCTACCTTCAGCATGGGATCCATGTAACCGAAGCTGGTGGCGAAGATGACGTCATATCCTTTGCGCGCCATGTTGAGCATCACCCGCTCGGAATCCGGCCCTTCCGGCACGGCCTCCACGTAGGAAGTCGTCACGCCGTCCATCGCCTCGACCGCCAGCCGGCCCTGGTCATGGGCATAGGACCATCCGGCATCACCGATGGGCGATACATAAACAAAACCGACTTGGTACTCTTTAACTTCAACTTTTGCTTTTAACTCATCAATTTGAGCTTTAAGTTCAGCATTTTCTTTTTCTAATGCCTGAATTCGATCTTTCAGTTCGGCATTTTCTTTTGACAGTTTTTCGACTTGATCACTCAGATCATTATCTGGTTTTTCAGCGCACGAAGATAGAATAAATAATAGAGCAACGATGCATGCGAATACCATCAAATAGGGTGACCTCTTTCGCATTTCTTTCCTCCCTTTTCTAGTGATAGATTTCATCCGGATATAGCGACCTGATGAGACAAGTGGTCATTTCGGGGCCGCCACAGTGCTGCCAGGGCACCGGTGGCGAACTTGGCCACGATTTCTCCGAATATGATGGCCGTCAACATTGCCGGTGCAAAGACCCCGGCAAAGGCAATCACGTTAAACAGCAAACTGTCCAATGGAATACTGACCAGGTTGGAACCGATAACCCGCTGCATCCACGGTCGCTTCAGCAGCCGATGGTACACCTCGGTGTCGGCGGTTTCACTGAGGATAATGGCGATAAACGATGCGGTAATGATGCGCCAGCTGACCTCCAAAAACAGGGACTCCAGCACCATGCCGACGGCGGCGCCGAAAATCATCAGGTAGACCGGTCTGCGCCCGAAGCGGTGGACCCGGTCGCGCTGGGTAAAGGTAACGCCGAACACCAGGGTTCCTACGGATACCATTCCAAAAACGGGCAGGGGAATAAACCAGGTCGCCGTGTAATTGGCAATCAATACGGCGAGGATATATATCAGCATCGGTTGGATCAAAGTACGACACTCCTCAAGTCGAGGCTTTGGCATATCGGATAACGATGAAAAAATCAAACCCTTAATGGTAACTCCCCGCAGACAAGGAGCTCGAACATCCATCACCGCCCCTCTTCGGAGTCCGGCGACGGGCGGCACCGGCGGGCAGCCTCCCTGCACGGGTAATCCGTAATACCGCTAAAACGATCTTTTTTAGGGTTTGCTTTGACAGCCGGGTTCTTTTTGTGGAAAACTGCCGTTGAACTTTCTCCAGCCGATGATTCGTAACATTACCAGGTTGATGGAGGTTTCGAAAATGATCCCGATGATCCGACATAAGTCCGTTCCGCCTGTCTCTGCAGCCGCAGCTCTGGCAGTTGGTTTGCTGGCCTTGCTGATTTCCTGTGCGACGGTGCCGATCACCAACCGCCAGAGCCTGCAAATGGTGCCGGATGCCGAACTGATGGCATTGAGCCTGCAGCAGTACCGACAGGTGCTCGAAAAGAGCCGTCTTTCCAGTGATCAAAAACAAGTCGCCATGGTTCGAAAAGTCGGAATGAAGCTCGCCAGGGCGTCGGAGGACTTTCTCAGGGAAGCCGGAATGGAAAGTTCGCTGGCATACTTCCAATGGGATTTCAACTTGATCGAAGATGACAAGATGATCAACGCCTGGGTAATGCCCGGCGGCAAGGCCGCCGTTTACACCGGGATTCTTCCGTTTACCCGAGATGAAACCGGCCTGGCCGTCGTCCTTGGACATGAAGTGGCACACGCGATCGCCGGCCACGGAAACGAGCGTATGAGCCAGGCCCTGCTGGCACAGATGGGGGGCATCGCCCTGTCGGCGGCACTGTCTTCCCAACCGAGGGAAACCCAGGCGATGGCGATGGCCGCTTTCGGCGCCGGCGCATCCATTGGCATACTGCTGCCCTACAGCCGGCTTCACGAAAGCGAAGCGGACCGCATCGGCTTGACCCTGATGGCTCGCTGTGGTTATGACCCGCGCGCAGCAGTGCCTTTCTGGGAGCGAATGAACCAGGCCGCCCAATCGAGACCGCCGGAGTTTTTGTCTACCCATCCAGCTCCGGACACCCGAATCGAAAATATACAAAAGTATATACCGGAAGCAATGCCACACTTTGAAAAGGCGGTGGCACGGTAGCAGTTGGACAGGAACGGCCGGGACCGGTGAATCAGAAATAAAAATGGCAGGCCAGGAGGGATTCGAACCCCCAACACCCGGATTTGGAGTCCGGTGCTCTGCCGTTAGAGCTACTGGCCTGCAAAGGTGAGTCGGTTTTGTACCCCTTCCCGCGGATTTTGGCAAGGATAAAATGGGCCGTACATGCCGAGACGAAAGGTCAGGATATCGAATGCATAACCACCCGCTCGCTGCGGAAAACCACTTCATTTTACCTGCCGGTGCCCGCAGTCGTTGCCGGCGTTATGGAATGCTCTGACAGCGCCAACCGAATGAACCGAAACCCGCGGAGGTTTGCATGCAAGAAGACAGACACATTCTCACCATGCTCGTGGAAAACGAGCCCGGAGTGACCGCTCGGGTCTCCGGGCTTTTCGCAGGGCGCGGATATAACATCGAGACGATTTGCGGGGCCCCGACTGCCAATCCGAATATGTCCCGCATCACCATCACCACAACGGCCAAATCCGAGCAGATCGAACAGATTCTCAAACAGGTGCGCCGTCTGATCAATGTGATCAAGGTGCGGGACATGACCGGCAAGAACGCCGTAAAAAGAGAACTGGCGTTGATCTGTGTCAAGGCCCAGCCGAAAGACCGGCCGGAAATCCAACGGATCATCGAAACCTTCAGGGGCAGGATTGTCGATACGGGTGTATCCCACTATATCGTCGAAGTAACCGGCGGTCAGGAAAAAATCGATGCACTCCTTCAGTTGCTGGAGCCGATGGGGGTCATGAAACTGGCTCGATCCGGCATCCTGGCCCTCTACCGCGAACCGACATAGACCCCCCGCTGCCAGGGATGCTGGGCCGGGCAGGCGTACGACATCCATGAAACAGACAGGATCGCACACAGCGGTGGGCGGGACAACCTACTTTTACCGAGGATTCTTTGATTTTACCAGTGACGGTTTGCCTTTCGGGCGAAGGCGCTTGGGAGTCCGTACTGCCGATGGGCGGGCCGATTTTTGTCCTTTGACTTCCAGCAGCACCAGACTGAACAGACCCAGCAGGCAGATTACGGCGAGCAGGACAGCGATCAGGCCAAATTTCAACAGATAGCCTGCAAAAGGGCTGACTGCCGTGCGGTGGGACTTCAATTTCTGGTATTCAACAATAAAATCTTGAACGTGCTCGGGATCAAGCGAACGGGCCTGACTGATGATGGTTTCCAGGTTTACGATAAAATCTTTGCGCTGGTGTTTCTGCAATCCGTTCATCCATTCCACAAAATCCTCCCGGAATTCATCACCGATATATTTTTGTATCAGACCGGGTAGCTGAATGTCGGGAACCGCTGCCTGGATTTCCATCAGCGGATCTCGCTTCAATTCCAGGGACCGTTGCACCTCGCTGAAGGTGACGGCTTTTCCGCTGCCAATCGAAAGCCAGGTAAACACCCCCACCAGCACCACCATAAAAAGCAGCCCGATGGAAAAATAGGAGACATATTTCGCCAGAAACGTCATTTTATCGCCTTCGGCGCGGCCCAGCAATCTGGACACCACACCGCCGGCATCGAGCAGCGGCTTCTTCAGCTTATCGGTCTTGAATTTGGGCAGGGAAAATTTGGGCAGTTTCTTGCCCAGCTTGCCGCCCGTTTTTTTATCGGAGTTTCCTTCCGCTCGAGCTTCATCCAGCTGTGCCTGGCTAACCTGGATTCGGAAATCGCAGATTTTACAGCGAAACGAAAAGCCGTACGGCGGCAGTTTTTCCTTTTTGAAGGTGTAGATTTTTTTGCACTGGTCGCATTCGACTCTCATATCTCTACCCTGGTGGTCCCCATCGATGGATTGATAGCAGCCGTCGCCGGGGACCCGTAGCGGTTCCTCCAGCCGGTGGTTTTATTTAATCCAATTATATCAAACCATTAATGAAAAGGAAAGTGGCGGGTAGGGATTGAATCGGCAGCGCCGGAAACGGAAGGCTCAATTGGTTGAAATGGATTTCAGAATACCGTCGACGGCCGAAAGAATGGTGGTGACATCCTCGCTGGAAACATCCGAAAACCAGATCTTCTGGGGGTAGAGAATCACATTGGGGCCATCGGCACATAGACCCATGCAGCCGCACTGCGATACTCGCACCTGCGGCCGCCAGCCTCTGTTGACGACTTCTTCCTTCAACCTTTTACGGATGGCCGGATTGTTGCCGTCTGCGCAAGATTTTCGCTGTCCATGGCGATCATTGACACATACAAAAATATGGCAGGCATACGGTGATTCTTTTTTTGCGGCCATAAAGATCCTCCCTTATCATTTTGGCTGCGGTGGAAATTGCTTCAAGATCCTGTCGACCGTTTGATCGACATCGGCAGTGAGCTGCTCCGGATTTGATCGGCGGGGCATCCGGCGCGTTCCGGTTCCCCTCCAGAGCAAGCTGCCGCTGCCCGGATCGGTTATGTCGATTACCAGCATGCCTTCATCATATTCGCTGACCCCCCCGCCGGTGTTGACCCCCACGCCACCGAAGCTGCCAGAGCTCCCAACGCCGAATCCGACACTTGTCCTGACGCGCTCGGACCCGATCTTTTTCCGGATCTGAAATACATATGAGACCGCAAAATCCGGAGTGCCGCCGGAATCCTTCCGGAAGCCGTTTGCCGAAAGCGTGCGTTCGACCGCCGCTCGAATTCGCGCATCGAGCAAAGGGTTGTCCACCCGAACGTCTCCGGTCTTGATCTGCTGTTCTGATTTCCAGGCAAACGAATTCAGGCCCGAAAGATCCGTGTTCACGTCATAATCCTGGCCGACCTCCAGCCCGGAACAGCCGAAGACCAGAATCGACACGGTCAGGATGATATATCCTCGAAGCGCTCGCATCGGCTTCCTTTCGCGAAAGCGGATCGATGTGTGTCCGGATAACACGGCGGATGGGAGGATCACACGAATTGCAGTTTTCGGACCGGGGATTCATCTTCATCCGGTTCCGGCGCGGACACCTCTGCTTCAGGGACTTGCGAAGCTGTTTCGGGGTCCTGGATCGAAACAAACTCCTTCATGGTCTCCATCTTCAGGCCCTGCGGCGCTTCCGGTACGCTGAACTGGTAAGGGGCGAAAAGGGTCGCCATGTCGGATTCATTGCCGAGCTCATCGATGGCAGTGATGCCGAATTCGATCGCCCCGTTTGCAGGGGTAAAGGCTGCAACGTCATCGGGCAGAACAATCTCGGTAACGTTATTCAAGCGAACGCAGCTGGAATGGTATCCAACCCCTCCGCCGACGGACCAGTAGAGTTTATAGCCGACCACCTGGGAAGAATTGGAGGCTTTCCAGCTGAGTCGTCTCTTTTTCATTTTCGCCATCACCCACTCTCCTTTTCCAAGGAACCTGTCGGCTCACCGGCATCGCGCCCCGGTATCGGGTTCCCGTCCACCGGGAATGCGGGGGAGTCTGAATACAGCTGCTGCGGGCAGGCCCGGTTTATACCGAGTACAGCGTTTGCCAGTGCGGCGTTTGACCGTGCTCGCTGTCCTGCACCACTGCATCCGCTGTGACGCCGATGTTTTCCTCGTTGCCAAGCATTTTGGGCGAGATTTCTTCGAACAGACTTTCGATCTCCAGCATTGCCTTGCTGCCGGGAGCATATTGCATCACCGACACGCCGGATGTCATCGAATCGACGTAGGCCACTCTCTGGCACAGCTCCGACTGGAAAATCTCCGTATCGAAAACTTCCATGGCTTCCCTGGCTTCCCTTCCCACGCGGGTTCCGGGAATTTTCCGACTGACCAGCAATTGGGCTTTCAGATCGGGATTTTCCCGCTGCACTTCGGAAATCATCTCCAGCGTTCCCCAGCAGGACCAAATGTCCAGCGGACTCGGACTCAAAGGTACAATGACCAGATCGGAAACCGCCAGAACCGAACGGGATATTTCTCCGATGGCCGGTGGTGCATCGATCACAATGTGATCGTAGCGGTGCAGCAGCGTCTCGATGTCGGCCGGCCTGACCGGGTCCGGATGATGGATGACCTCGATCGCCTGATTTTCTTCAACATCATGCCATTGAGTCGCGCTCCCCTGGGGATCGGTATCGAGCAGCACCAGGTTGAAGTTGTTCCTGCTGAGCATGGCAGCCAGATTGATCGCAACGGTAGTTTTACCGACTCCACCCTTCTGGTTCACGACACTGATGATCATTACGGCCCTCCTCTTCTTGTTGTACTCGGGATTGATTGATGCTTGAAAGCCGGACAGGCAGCGACAAACGACTCCCCCATACAACCAATTAAAGGCTTTGTCAACCGAAACCACATTATATAGAAGAAAAATCTGATGTATTTACCAATATATTGTGGCTGCCGGCATACCGGAAGGGAAGCAAAGAATGTGGGTCAAAGAAGACGGTGCGGCAGGCTTTCGATTTTAGCGGCCGGAGTGATTCGGATGAAATCGAGTTTGCGCTGCAGCTCCCTGATAGAAGACGCCCCACCGTATGTCAGCCCGGAGCGCAGTCCGCCGATAATATCGGCGACGATCTCGTCCTCGTTTTCCCGATACGGAACTGTAGTGGAAATCCCCTCGGCCGTTTTCCACTCCGCCATACCGCCGTGATAATCGCTGTGAGCCTCGCTGCTGGCCATGCCGCGATAGACCTTGACTTGCGCCTCCTGGCCGCACGCGCTCTTTTCGCTGACCACCGGGCCGGGGGTCGGCCGTGTGCCGGCCAGCATGCTGCCCAACATCACGAAATCTGCACCGAACGCCAGCGCTTTAACGATGTCGCCGGGTGTGCGGATGCCGCCGTCGGCAACGATGGAACGATCGACTCTCGCACAGTTTTTGATGGCCGTCAGGTTGGGGACGCCAAAACCCGTTTTGATCCGGGTCGTGCAAACCGCACCGCCTCCGATACCTACCTTGACGATGTCGGCGCTGCAGGAAGCCAGGTAGTCCGCTCCGGCATAAGTAGCCACATTGCCGGCCATAATACAGGCTGTTTTCCCCAGCATATCCCGGATTTGTTTGAGGGTACGGCCCACATACCGGGCATGCGCATGGGCAACATCGACGCAGAACCGATCGGCACCTGCATCCCGCAGCGCCTCCGCTCTTGTCAGGTCGCTTTCCGAACAACCGACGGAGGCAAAAACCGGATATTCGCAGGCTTTGAAGATCCGTACGTTTTCCTCTATCGGCATGAATCGGTGCAGCACGCCGATTCCACCCTTCGCGCCGATATAGTTGGCCATTTCCGACTCGGTAATCGTGTCCATGTTCGCCGTCAACACCGGCAGCGCAAGGGAAAGCTTGCCGGTTTTGCATGTCATGGAAATATCCACGACTCGCCGCGATTCCCAGTGATTGTAAGAGGGAACCAGCAGTACATCGTCATAAGTGATAGCATCCATATCCGCGCCTCCTGTTTCAGGTGCAGTCAGCCTGCCGGCAACCTGTCATTGCGTGCCGGTCGGATTCGTCCGAACCACCGACGACATTTTCATCGGGCCCGCCGGCGGGCTGCATTGTTTTACGGCTTACGATGAAAATCGAAACCCCGCAAGCAATGGCAAGCAGCAACAATCGCAACCACAGCACGTCCACAAATATGAATGCCGAACAGAGGATGGATGTCCACAAAACCGCCAAGGTCGTGATTTTTGCTCTTCGGGGCATCCCTGAACGGCCCTCTACTGCACGAAGATAGGTGCCCAGGATGCGGTGGTGTCGAAGCCAACGGTCAAGGCGATCAGAGCTGCGAACAAAGCATGCAGCTGCCAGCAGCAGAAAGATCGTCGTCGGCATGACGGGCAAGAAAATGCCGAGGACCCCCAGGGCTACAAAACCGATGCCTGCCGCAATGAGAATCAGCTGCACGGTTTTCGATCTGACCGATGGCGTAGCGGAATCAGTTGCTGTCGTTGACGCTGGACGGGAGTCTGCCATGAAATCACCTCAAAGGTAAAGTCGCACGCGTTGTCACATTTCCGTTTTCTCTCGTGAAATATAGGCCCTGCCGCGAAAAGTACAAGGGCGGCTGGCAAAAAGCGGCAGGGTTTTGGAGCCAAACCGGTTTCCGGACGTCATTGCGACAGCGGCTGCAGATGCGCCGTCCCATTTGTATTTACCCGCCGCAGGCCACCGTTTTCCCGTTTACCATTTCTGCATGCATGGTCCATGTGCTGAAACCGTACAACCCGCTGAAGCCCTTTGACACAAATCTTTATTTGTATTACGTTATTTTATCGACCCCTGAATCGGCCTTTCCTCTTCTTGGTGGCTGCTCGCATCCTGTTACACCTGTGCCTGATGCGCTCACCGGTATCGTATTTGCCGGGCAGCCGGTCGGCTGGACCCGATCGGATCGGCAACTGTTTGCAGCTGGCTCCCATTGCCAATGAGGCCTGGACTGCGGCTGCCTCCATCCACAAGAATTGTGGCCGGTGGAAACCGAGCCCGGCAGTGTTTCCCCGTGTGTCAGAGGACCTGAATCTGCTCCTCCCAACCGTAAAAAAAGGAGGTGTCATATGAAGGTGGAATTCAGGCGGATCGTTTGCGCGACAGATTTGTCGGATTTGTCGAATCAAGCGGTTCACTACGGCAGCTCGTTGGCCGCGCGATTCGAAGCCGTGCTTATCCTGTGCCACGTTATCGACCTGCCGGTGGTCTCGGTGCACGGCGCCGCTTATGTTTACCCCCAGGATTACGTAGAAGGGTTGAAAGAAGATGCCTTGCAGAAACTGGACGCTTTGGTGAAAGGCCGGAAAGTCAACTGGCGGCCTGCGGTCATCGCCGGGCCCGTGGCATCCACCCTCTGCAACCTGGCAGACAGTGAAAAGGCCGATCTGGTCATCGCTGCGACGCACGGCCGTTCCGGTTTGAAACGCTGGATACTAGGGTCGGTTACCGAACGGCTGATGCGAACCGTTCCCTGCCCCTTGATGTCGATTACCCCTTTCGCCGGCAAGAGTGACCCCGTTTTATCCGAGCCGGTGCAATTCAAGAACATCCTGGTGGGTTGCGATTTTTCCGAAGATTCCGCAGCAGCCCTGGAAAGCGCGATCAGTTTGGCCCAGGAATACCAGGCCCGACTGCATCTGGTGCATGTCCTCGAACCGGTCGCATACAGAGAGGTTTTGCTGTCTCCCGGTGTCATGGACAGGGTGCGTGTGAACCTAAACGCGAAGTTGACCGAACAGCTGCAAGCCCTGGTCCCGGAAGAGGTGGACAACTGGTGCGAGGTTAAAACCAACTGCCTGGCGGGTAAACCGTATGAAGAGCTGATAAAATACGCCACCATTCATGCCATCGATCTGATCGTGCTGGGGATCCGGGGAAGAAGTCTGGTGGATTCCATGCTGCTGGGGGCCACCACCGATCGGGTGGTCCGCAAGTCGAGGTGCCCGGTCCTATCGGTGGGGCCCATGCTGGACCGCACGGCGGCGGACGCGGCGCCACCGGCAGCCGAACAACAGGGCTAAAGATCCTTGAGATGGAAATCCCGTGATGGGGCGAAGGCTTTCAACAGCCGGCACGATGGCGGATACATCGGTGAGATCGTCGGCGAATCAATTCGCAAGGAAAAAGCCGGCAGATGCTGTTTAGCGGCCCGGAACGATAATGCGGGAGTCTTGCTTGCCGCTGCCGGGTGCTATTATCGAAGAAGTTTGCTTCTCCTTCATTTTCTTCACTTCCTCGGCCAGTTTGTCCACCGCCGCCTGCATGGCCTCCGGAAAATTCTTGAAGGCCTGTTGGAGTTGTTTGGCCTGAATCACTGCCTGCAGCGGCAACGGCCCATTGGGTGTCAGGATGTTGGTCTCACCGATAAAGATGGTTTTGCGGGTTTTATCCACCGAACCATCCGTTTTGACCGGCGTCAGCCGCCGGATAGTGGCCACTTTCAGATCGGTGAAGGACTCTTCCAGGTATAAATTCTGGCGATCCACGGAAAAATCGACCGATTCGACATCGCGCTCGTTTGCCATTGAAATGTCTCTCTCCTTAATTTGGTTTGCAACCGGACAGTTTTTTGATCCGTGCGTACCCGCCAGGCTACCAGATCCCCGTAATTAAAGCAACCGGCTGGCAGTTTGACCGCAAGCGGTGGGGAAACCCGCCCGCCATTGAAACCCTCGCGATGTCGAAAGTCAACGAAATCGTTGCAGCCCAAATGGGGAAATGTCGATCTGCGGGTCACGTCCGGCCACCAGGTCTGCAATAATTCGACCCGTCGCCGGTGCCAGCGACACGCCCATCATGCCGTGTCCTGTAGCCACATAAAGGTTGGGACGATCCGGCACCCGGTCGATTACCGGCAGATCGTCAAACATTATGGGCCGCAGGCCAGCCCACTGTTCTGCCACCGGTTCTGCGGGTGGATCTCGCAGGTATTCGCCGGCTGCTTTTCTCAGGTTTTCCAACCTTTTTTTCACCAGATGCGTGCCATGCCCAGAAAACTCCATCGTCCCGCCGAGTCGACAGCCGTTTCTAAAGGGAGTCGCCACAACGCTGCGCTCTTCGAAGATACAGGGAATCTTCGGGCAACCCAACGAGTTTGCAAAGGTGATGCTGTATCCCTTGCCCGGCTGCATCGGCAGTCTAACGGCCAGGCCGCGGATGAGCTGCGGGCTCCAGGCACCGGCGGCGATGACGCAAGCATCGGCAGTAAATACGCCTCGATCCGTTTGCAACGTGACGGATTCCGGTCGACTCGAAACAAAACGCTGAAAAATACAGTTTTCTTCGAATTGAACCCCGTTGCGAACCAACAGGTTTTTCCATTCCCGAATAAAGGCATCCGGCCGCAAGTGACTGTCATGGGAATGGTGCCAGCCGCCGTACAGGTCCCCGCGTAGTGACGGTTCCAGGTCTGTCAAGGCTGCACCCCTGAATGCCTTCGCCTCTATTCCGAATCTCTCCAGCCCGGCGAGAGTTTGCCCGTATCTCTCCATGTCGGACCCGCTGCGAAAGACCAGCAGGACTCCTTTGCGTTCATGCTCACCATCAATGCCTTCCGGTTCAAAAAGCTCTTGATAGAGAGCATCCGAATATTGAAGGATGCTGGCGCGGGCCCGAACGGCGTGTTCGAGGTGTTGCGGATTGCATTTGGCGGCAAACCGCAGCAGCCAGGCAAGCCGAAACAGGTTCGGGGAAGGCTTCACGTACAACGGCGATCCACGCCGAAATATCCGTATCAACTCGTGTCGGATCACTCCGGGGGCACATAACGGCAGAAGGTGGCTGATAAAAATCAGACCACAGTTGCCATGGGACGCACCGGAGCCCACTGTTTCCCTTTCAATGACCCGCACCGGCTTGCCGTCGACAGACAGGTAGTGGGCACACGCCAGTCCTATAACTCCCCCACCGATGACAATGATCTCGTCAGGATTGTTTGGTGCAATCTTCTCCATTCCGCTCCCGGGTTTTTTCCTGCTTCGATTACCGATGAGACAACCGACGAGCCCGGCTCGCCGCGCCAGCCGCTTTCAATGCCGCTGACCTGCGGATTTCTCTCATCTGCAGGCGAAGGGATCGTTTGCTCTCGAGATGGTCGATTCAAGTAAAACTCTCATCCAGAACCCCATTACCGTAGATCCTTTGCCTTCACAAGTCGTAATTGCCGCCGGTGCCTGCCGGAAACAGCCGCCGTAGCGTGCTGCCAGCAAAGTCGTTGCGAATTTCCACCCAAATGGTTATGTTACCACTGTTTTATGCCAAAGCACCTCTGCAGATGATTGACCGTGCAAATCCGGAGCACGGGCTCCGGAAGCGAAAGGGTGACAGATGCATTACGTAGCCAGAATCACCGGAACCGGTTCGGCGTTCCCGGAAAACCGGCTGACAAACGATGACATCGCGCTGAGATTGACACAAGTCGGTCTGGAAACCAGCGACCAGTGGATTCGGGATCGAACCGGCATCGTCGAGCGGCGGATTTCGAATGTGGAAAACAGCGCTGAAACCAATTCATCTCTTGGCGAACGGGCCGCCCGAAATGCGCTGGAAATGGCTGGACGCAAACCGGATGATATCGATCAGATCATCTACGCCACCTGCTCTCCGGACACCCTCATTCCCGCAACCGGATGCTGGTTGCAAAGTAAAATCAGGGCACGCAACGCCTGGGCCATGGATATCAATGCCGCCTGTTCGGGTTTTGTTTACGGAACCATCATCGCCGAACAGTTTATTCGAACGGGTCGCTCGAAAACCGTGCTGGTAGTTGGTGCCGAGGTGTTAAGTCAATTTGTCAACTGGCATGACCGCACGATTTGCATCCTGTTCGGCGACGGTGCCGGTGCGGCCATCGTGGAGCGTGAATCGGCCAAGTCATCGCAACGGATCATATCCAGTCACCTGGTTTCGGACGGAACGCTGACCGAGCTTCTTCATGTCCCGGCAGGTGGGTCCAACATGGAAGTGACACCCGATCGCTACGAACGCAACCTTAACAAGATGCAGATGAACGGCCGCGAGATCTTCAAGGTCGCCGTCCGGACCCTTACCGAATGCGCACTTCGTTCCATCGAACAATGGGGAATGCGGGCGGACCGGTTGGACTGGTTTGTGCCGCACCAGGCCAATCTTCGTATCATCGAGGCGGTGGCCAATCGTCTCGGATTCTCAATGGATAAAGTGGTAATCAACCTGGATCGTTACGGCAACACATCCGCAGCGACGATTCCGACGGCGCTCGACGAGGCGATTCGAGACGGTCGCATCCAGCCCGGACAAACCGTGCTGGTGGACGCCTTCGGAGCTGGTTTGACAGCCGGCGGCCTTCTCTTCCGCTGGTAAGAGAAAATCCACCGGCAGCCAACCGCGGCCGTTTCAGGGCCCTGTGGCAACGACTCTTGCTGGCTGCAGCGAACGGCCGGTGATCGGGTTACCAGGAGGGTTTCATGTCACCGAAATCATCTCGAAAACGGCTGTTTCCGACCGCACAGGAAGATGCACAGTCAGCGCGTCTGCATGCCGACTCTCCCCACGGCCAGTCTCTCTCCTACCAACTGGCCTTCCAGGACAAGGAATTTCTGCTGAAAGACGAATTGCGACCGGTTCGCCTGCAACTGGAACTGCTCAAACCGGAACTGATTCAAAACGAGCTGGGCATTGAATCCACGGTGGTAATTTTTGGCAGTGCCCGGGTTCTCGATCCGGAATCCGCAGAGGCCAACCTGGTATCCCTGCAAGCCGAGGCCAACGGGAGCTCGTCGGATCCGGGATTCAGCAAGAAACTGCTCAAGGCCCGCCAGGATCTGAAAAAAAGTATATATTACGAGCAGGCACGAGAGCTGGCACGACTGATATCCCGCAATTCTCCCCGCGACAAGCTGGTGGTGGTGACCGGAGGTGGGCCGGGAATAATGGAAGCGGCCAACCGGGGGGCTTACGAGTCCGGCGCCCAGAGTATCGGATTGAAAATTGTTCTTCCGTATGAACAGAAACCCAACGAGTATATTACTCCGGAACTGGCATTTCAGTTTCACTACTTCGCTATCCGAAAGATGCATTTCCTTCTGCGGGCCAAGAGCTTGGTGGCCTTTCCGGGTGGATTCGGTACGATGGATGAGCTGTTTGAAGCGCTGACATTGATTCAGACCGGCAAGATCAAACCAATGCCAGTGCTGTTGTTCGGCAGGGAATTCTGGGAGCGGGTGATCGATTTTCAGGCGCTGGTCGAAGAAGGAACAATCAGCCCGGAAGATATAGACATTTTCCGGTACGTCGAAACGCCCGCCGAGGCCTGGGAGATCATCTGCCGGGCTAGCGCGCGGTGATCTCCGGCCGGTCGAGCACTTCTCTGATCTTCCGGGACAGACTTACCTCATCAAACGGCTTCTGGATGAAGCCCTCCCCTCCGCGCAGAAGAATGGCCGATGCCTGGCCGTCTACGCTGTAGCCGCTCGACAGCAGCACTTTTACGTTCGGATTGACGGCCTTCAGGCTATCGAAGGTCTGGCTTCCGCTCATGCCGGGCATGATCAAATCCAGTATGACAAGACCGATCCGATCTTTGCTACGCTCATACTGCTCGATCGCATCCACGCCGCTGCGGGCCGCCAGAACACGGTATCCGAGATGTTCTAGCAACTCGCGCGCAACTTCTAAGATCATCGCTTCATCATCGACGAGCAGAATCATCTCACTGCCCCTGAGGGGCTGGGCAATATCGCTGCCCGGATCTCCATTTGCTGCTTCTTTGCAGACCCTTTCTGAAGCCGGGAGATACACATCGAAGGTGGTTCCCCTTCCCGGGTTGCTGCGCGCCTCGATCATCCCGCCGTGATTCTTGATAATACCGTATGCGGAAGCCAGGCCCAGTCCCGTTCCCCGGCCCATTTCCTTGGTGGTAAAAAAAGGATCGAAAATCCTCTCCAACGTCTCCTGGTTCATCCCCACCCCTGTATCGGAAACGCTCAAGCGCACATACTTCCCAGGATCCACGCTAAATGAACGTACGATATCGCCGCCCAGATTCAAGTTGTCGGTTTTCAGGTGAAGCTCCCCCCCGGTCGGCATGGCCTGCCAGGCGTTGACGTACAGATTGAGTGCAACCTGCTGGATTTGCCCCGGGTCGGCCTCCACCGGCCAGAGGTCCTCCTGCAGGTCATGATGAATTTTGATCTCCTTTTTGGTCCTGCCGAACATGTCGGCGCTTTTTCGAACCAGCTCGTTCAAGGAGACCGGTTTCACTTCGTATTTCCCTCCCCTGGCGAAACCGAGGAGCTGCCGGGTCAAATCCGAGCCGTTCTGGATAAATTGCTCGATGGTTTTCAGGTGTTGGTCCAGAGTCGAAACTTCACCGAATTTAATCCGCAGCAAAGAGACGTTACCCTGAATGGCCATCAGCAGATTGTTGAAATCATGGGCGATGCCGCCAGCCAGGGTACCGATCGCTTCGATGCGTTGGGCATGCTGGAACTGCGCTTCCAGCATCTTCTGCTCGGTTACATCCAGCAGTATGGACAGTACAAAGGGCTGTCCTTTGATTTTGATCAGTTGTGAATATACCTGCGTGCTGATTTTCGGTCCCGCTTTGGTCGCGAAATCGACTGCCAACCCCTGCACGGCTCCGCTTTCCGACAAGTCTTTGTCGATCGCTTCCTGATCCTCGACCGCGTAAAGGTGAAGTTCAACAGCCGTGCTTCCGATGATTTCGTCACGATCGTATCCAAGCAGTGCGCAGAACCGGTCATTGATTTCGCGAATTTTGGCTGTTTCAAAATCGACCAGCACGATGGCCTGGGGAGAAAGATCGAAAAGGCTCCGGAATTTTTCCTCGTTTTCCCGCAAAGACTCTTCTGCGCGGCGTCGCTGGGTGATGTCCTCGATGATTCCGTCGATCCATTTAATGTTACCATCCGAATCGTAGGTTACCCTTGCCGTGCAGGAGGCCCAGATCGGAGTCCCGTCCCTTTTTTTCAGCAACAGCTCCTTGCCCCGCACGTGCCCTTTCACCATGACTTCATCGATAAAATTTTGCCGATCTTCGGGATGCATGTACAGATCCGCCACCGACACATGCATGAAAGCCTCAACAGTGTCATATCCGAAAATCTGGGCAATAGCTGGATTGGCTTTGAGAAATCGGCCGAAGGAATCGGCGGTGTTGCGATAAATACCCACGTTGAGATTGTCGATCAGGGAGCGATACTCTTCTTCGCTCTGGCGCAGGGCCGCTTCCACTTCCCTGCGTTCCCGGCTTTCCTCGAGCAGTTTTCGCCGCGTATCATCCATTTCAGAAGAAGACACGCTGTTGGGATGCCGGTTATCACCGCGAAAGACGTCATCACCCATGGAGGCTGGCTCCCGATGTCGATAATGGGGAAACGCCCGGATAGGAGACCAGATCCGAAGAGTGCTGATTTTTCAGCATTTTTCTCTGCATCCCGGGCGGGAATTCGAAAGGGCAGCAGCAAAAACAGATAATATTTTAAATCAGTTACAGCCTTTTTGTCAACCAAAGGATGCTTGACGCCGGGCCGGCTGATTCCTATGTTTACCCCTGAATTCCCATGCTACGAATGTGCGACAACAGCGCAAGCCTTATCCGTTGCCTCCGGACACATTGCGGAGAATTGAACGCAGGGGCTGAAACCTTTTGCACGCAGCAATGAGACGACTTGAAGCACTCCAGAGATCCGTAAGGTGTTGGTTTTTACGAACCGGTTCGAATAAAGGGTGATACAGTGGAGACAATACTGCTTCTGATGGTGACCGCTCTGGTCTTCGGTATTTTTTTCCTGGTATTTTTTCTGAAAGACTCTTCCAAAGATCGGCCGGCGCGTTTTCATACTTGCGGCAACTGCAAGTGCCACGGCAGCGCAAACCCGACAGACCTCATCAGCCATCGAGTCGGGACAGGGAAAGAGAAGCCTTGCGGCTCCGACAGTCCAGGTGGGTTGTAAGCAGTGCTCACGCAGCCCGCATATATCAGGTCCATGAGCGGGGTCGGCTTGAACCGGGCTATGAAACTGCCGGTTTGGTGCCGTTTTCCATTATCATCTTCAGCTTTTTCAGATCATTTTGCACCTGCTGACGAGCCTTGCGGTTCACCAGAAAACCGGCCAGTTTCAGATGTTTCAGTTCCAACCTGCCACTGGTAGTTAGGAGCGTTCCCCGGTTTTGCGGTAAAAACGAAAACTGCGTTTTTCCTGAAACCGATCCGGAAGTAAACAGGTAGGTACAGAGCCGGTTCGGTTCATATTCAATGATCTCGCCTGCAGACTCGAATCGTATCCCCAGGAAACGATTTACACAGCTGTAGGTTGAGCCAATCCCGAAAGCCCCCCTGGAGGTGACCGCGGTCTCCAGAATACCCGACTGCCAGATAGCGTTGTTGTCCGGATCGGTCACATATCCGAAGACCCTTTCCACGGGCTGGCGAATAAAGATGCTTTCCTGAATCTGAATCATCTGTTACGCTTTCCGGGCCTACGCCACAAGAAAAGCCTTCACGGTCGAAAACCCCCTCCCGCGAAGGCTCGGTCTTTTGATACCAAAGCGGCGTCAGCCGGCATATTTGAAAGAAAGTTTGACCCGGGCCCGAAATGCGGTAACTTTCCCGTTCTCTACCTTCATGTCCAGTTTCTCTATTTCCGCAACTCTCAGATCCCTGAGGCTTTTTGACGCCGTTTCAACCGCATTTTTTGCAGCCTCCTCGAACGAGGTGGGGCTGCTTCCAACCAGATCGATGATTTTGTAAACGCTGTCGGTCATGTCTGCCTCCTTTGCTGGTTGTGGTTAACACGATAAGCCGGGTGTGCTGAATACTGCTGCCCGGACGGTGCTATCATTTCCGTCCGGACAGACCGGAGCCCGCGCAGACGTTCATCAGGATAAGAGAAGAAAGAAACGGACGGTACTACAGGTCGTGTCCGCAATGGCCCTGCCGGCTATCCGATTTTGTAGTCAATGCCTTTCGGGATGTCAAGATCGATTTCAGCCCGTTGAGGGCAATGCCCGTCGAGCGAGCCCGCGGGATTTCTCTTTGAGCGAAGCCAGCATCGCATAGAGCGTCGGCACGACCACCAGCGTCAGAAAAGTCGCCACCATCAGGCCGAAAATGACAACGATGGCCATGTTCTGCCACCACTGGGTCGACTCACTGATGAAGGACATGGTCATTTTGTGAAAGTCAAAGGAGACCCCCGTGACCATCGGCAGCAGGCCCAGCACGGTGGTGACTGCCGTCAGAAGAACCGGCCGCAACCGGGTGGCCCCTGCCGCGACAACTGCACTTTGATAATCCATGCCGCGGCTGCACAACTTGTTGGTGTAGTCGATCAGTACGATGGCGTTGTTGACCACCACCCCGGCCAGCGAAATGACACCTACCCCGGACATGATGATGCCGAATGGCGAGCGCATCAGTGTCAGACCGAGAAACGCACCGCCCAGGGACAAGACAACGGAGGTGAGAATAATCAAGGGCTGAATGACGGAGTTGAACAAAGTCACCAGAATGAGAAATATCAGCAGAACCGCAACCAGAAAGGCCTTGGTGAGAAATTCCTCGGCTTCTTGCTGAAATTCGAATTCCCCGGTGAATTTGATGCGATAGCCGGCCGGCAGCGGGAATTCCTTCAGAAGCGTTTCGGCCTGGGCCCGGGCTACCGGTCCCGGAATCTTGGTTTCGTCCACATTGGCCTTCACGGTTACCACCCGATCGTGGTTGATGCGCACGATGTCCCCCAGCGTACCGGAATAATCGATGCCGGCGATGGTGGTCAGCGGCACCAGCTGGCCGGAAGGGGTGGGAAGCATCAGTTTGTGCAGGACATCCGTCACCCGCCGGTTGGCCGCTCCGAGGGTTACCGTGATGTCGTAATCTTCACCGCCTTCATGAAAAGTGGAAATATCCAGACCGTTATATGCCGTTTTGAGTGCAAATCCGATGTTGTCCGTGGATAATCCGAACAAGGCCGCCTTCTGACGGTCGACCCGCACACGAACGGAAGGAATTCCCTGTACATAATCGTCTTGAATATCTTCGACAAAGGGTACCCGGGAGATGGCCTCTCTTACGAGCTTTGCCAGATGGCCAAGAACCCGGAAATCGTCACCGGAAATCTCGATATTGATCGGTGAACCGGTGGGCGGTCCTTCCTGTTGTTCGGCCACTGTGATCCGTGCACCGGGGATGTCCCTTACCCTGCGACGGATCGCTTCCATGCTTTGCGCCGAGGGATTCAGTCGATCCTTCAGGTCCAGAAACTGAACGCCGATATGATTCGGCAGGTTCGGGCCGAAGGCCATCCCGGCGCCCGAAGTTTCCACCGCCTTGGAGTAGATGTACTCCACATTGCCCAAGTCACTGGGGCCGAGAACGGTTTTCCCGAAGGCATTGCGGTGCTCTTTGGGGCTGTATGCTTCCGGATACCGCTGCACGGGCCACAGACCTTTTTGGTCCTGTGCGCCGGCAACGGCCATCTCCACTTTCCGGGCAATGCGGTCGATATAATCGAGGTCCGCTCCCTCCGGTGGCTCGATGTTGACATACATGCTTTTCGGATCGATCTGGGGAAAGAATTCAACCGGCTTTTCGATTCCCACCGCCAGCAGCCAGGCTTGAAACAGAAGCACCAGCACGGCAAAGGACCCTGCCAGCACGATGAACCGGTATCTCAAGGCCGTTTGCAGGACCCGCTCATAGGTGGTCAGCAGCAGGCCTTTGATTTCCACCGGGTTTTCGCCGGCCCGGGCAATATCATCGACGGCCGCTGCTGGACTGTCAAGGACACGGCCTTTTTTCAGCCGCATGAAAATGGCGGTAAGCGCCGGGTTGATGACCAGGGCCACGAAAAGGCTGGATGAAAGCGTAACCACCAGGGTAATCGGCAGGTATTTCATGAATTCACCCATGATTCCCGGCCAGAAGATCAACGGGAAAAACGCAGCCAGCGTGGTGACTGTCGAGCCGATTACAGGATAGGCAACCTCGGAGGTGGCCCTCATGGCGGCCGACACGCGGGGCACCCCCTGTTCCATGTACCGGTATATATTCTCGATAATAACGATGGCGTTATCCACCAGCATACCCAGGGCGAGAGTCAGTGAAAACAGCACGACCATGTTCAGGGTGATGCCGAGAGCGTACAGAATCGTAAATGACAGCAACATGGAAAACGGAATCGCCAGGCTGACCAATATGGCATTACGGATACCAAGGGCAAAGAAGAGCACGATGACCACGAGGATAAGCCCGGAGATGATGTTGTTCTCCAGATCGGCCACCATCAGCCGGACGTCTCTGGCACGATCCATCAGTTTGGTGACCTGGGTCCCCTGGGGCCAGCTTTGGCTGCGGTTTTCGACCAGTTCGTCGATCTGGTCGGTGATGGCGACAATGTTTTCCCCCACCCGCTTTTTGACCGAAATGCTCACGGCATCCCGGCCGTTTAGCCGCGATCGGCTGGTTTCATCCTTGAAGCCGTCCACCACTTTGGCAAGATCCTTCAAGTATACCGGGCGGCCGGAAAAAGTGCCGACGACCAGTTGGAATATCTCCTCCGGACGCTCGAATTCTCCTGGTACACTCAACTGGTAACGACCGTCCCCTAAAGTGATGGAGCCTCCCGACGAATTCTGATTTTCTCCCTGCACGGCGGTCTGCAGGGCAAGAATCGGCAAGCGGTAGTAGGCCAGCTTGTCCGGATCGACTTCGATCCGGATTTCCCGCTCCAGCCCGCCGGTTACCTCGGCCTCTAAAACCCCTGCAATGGCCTCGATATCCTCTGCCAAGTCATCGGCAATCTCCTTCAGACAGGTGATTCCGCAGGTTCCGGAAAGAGAAAAAACAACTATGGGAAGTTCAGAAAAATTGACCTCGAAGACTGCCGGGTCATCTTCCAAATCTGCCGGCAGTTCCTTCTTGGCCTCATCGACCTTGTCCTTGACCTTCTGCAATACCTCGTCGATATCGGTCCCCGGAATAAATTCGATGTTAATCTGCGACAGACCTTCCGAACTGACCGAATGAATCTTTTTGACCCGGTCAAGGCCTTTGAGCTTGCTTTCAATCTTGATGGTAATCGAAGTCTCGATGTCCGACGAAGCCACCCCTTTGTAAGAAGTGGAAACGAAGACGTTGGGGATGGTGATGTCCGGCTCGCTCTCCCGCGGAAGTGCAACGTAGCAATAGACCCCGACAACCAGGATGATGGCTGCCAGAACGACGACGCTGATTCGATTACCGATGGCGGTGTCCGAAACGATCATTTCACGATGTCCTCCGGGCGGGCTGCCGTGCGGACCACGTTGACCGTCTCCCCGTCATTGACACTGCGGTGTCCGACCACGATTACCTGTTGCCGGCTGTGCAGTCCTTCTGTAATTTGCACCCGCCAGCCCTCGAGCAGCCCCAGTTGCACAGGTCTGGCATGCGCCTGGCCGTTTTCAACAACGTAAACGATGTGTTCCGCATCCCGGTTGATGACCGCATACAGCGGAATCGACAGCCCTTCGGGCACTTCCTGTTTTATGATCTCGACCCGGGTAAACATGTCCGGCAGAATTTCACCCCGGGAGTTGTCCAGTTCGAGCTCCAGGTTGTACAGCCGGGCCATTGAATCGGCAGTTTTCGAAAGGAAATGCTTTCGGGCCACAAAAGATTGGTTGTTCAGTGCGTCGATGGTTACTTTGAACGTCTCGACCCTGCGAACGGCATCTACATCCGACTCGGGTATGCCGACCCGCACCTTCAGCCGCTCGATTTGCAGCAGCTCTACCAGCGGATCGCCCACGGCCAGATATTGCCCTTCTTCGATCAAAATGCGATTGACCACACCCGAAAACGGCGCTTTGACGGTACACCTATCCAATGCCAACCGGGCGTTGTTCATCGCAGAGCGCGTGTTTTCCACGCGTGCGACCGCATTGTCCAGTTGGGACTGGGGAATGACCTGGCGTTGGTGAAGCGCTTCCAGGCGATCGAGGTCCGAAACGGCCACACGGTAAGATGCTCTGGCGGAGTCAAACGCATTGCGGTAATCGCGTGAATCGAGTGTAACCAGCGTTTCGTCCTTTTTGACACTTGCACCTTCTCCAACAGCTTTGCGGGTAACCTTTCCGGCGACTTCGGCCACCAGTTGCAGCTCCACCCACGGAGCTGTCACTCCTGGCAAATTGATCCGATCCCGGATGACAGAAGGCGTTAGGGTCAGGGTGACCACGTTGGGAACCGGCTTTTCCCGGTTCATATTCGCCAAATTCCGGTTTTTGATGATCTCAGCCTTGGAATGGATTCTGATGAACAAGATACCGACCAAAACGAGAAGAGAAAGGATTACCAGCGCCGGCAGCAGCCGATGAAATCGGGTCCGGCGAGGCTCATCTGGCGACCGATCGGGATTTCCATTATTGTGCGTAATCATGTCTCTCTGCCTTCCTGGTTTCATTCGGTCCCGGGCAAAGACTGTCAAAAGCCCGGAGTCGCAGACACGGAATCGGTTCCTGCAGCCGGATCAGCGGCGATCATCCGAATAACATTCTGAAGGGAAAACCGGATCTGTTCCCGGATATCGAAGTCATTTTCCGATATCAGATAATGCAGGCTGATCCCGTCCAGATAGCCGAGCAGGTTGATGGCGATTTTTTCAGCCTCGCGGGCGACTTCGGGCCGAAAAGCACCGGAGGAAATTCCTTCCAGAAGGATATTGATCACCATTTTTCGCATTCCCGTGTGAATTTCCTTCATCAGGTGTCGTCGTTTGTACAGTGCCCCGCTCTGCAGAAGGGTGTGCTGCAGCACATCTATGGAGAGCCGGGCGGTGCCCTGATCGAGCGGGTCGACCAGATCCATGCTCATTTCGACAAAAGCCTTCAACCGCTCGACGGGGTCTTCGATGGTCTCAAGATGCTTGAGGTATCTCATTTCCAGCTTTCGAATCCATTCCATCACGGCGGCAACGAGAATGTCCCCTTTGGTGCTGAAATATTCATAGATGGTTCCCTTGCCCACTTCGGCTTCTATGGCGATGCAGCCGACGCTGGTGGCCGCGTAGCCCTGTCGAGAAAATAGGGCAAGGGCGGCCCGGACGATTTTCTGTCTTTTTTTTTCCCTGTCCACATATCGCGGGGACATAGTGTTCTCCTTGCAGCTGCCCGACCGGGAGCAGGCAGCGGTTTCACAGGCGCCCGGCAGCAGATTTTTACCGACCGATGGGTTTTCTATCAGTGTTTGCGGCGGTAATCAATAAAAAATATAATATAAAATATGTTTATATTCAAGTTGTTGCAAAAAAATATTTCTGTTTACGCGTCGTCGCTATTTGCAGCGCAAACCGACTGATGGGTCAGTTCCGGCAACGGTGCTGTCCGCACCGACTGACCGGCGATGGTGTCAAAGCAGCTGCCGGATGGCTGTGGAGGAATCGACAAGACTGCGGAATGCGAATCCCGAATAAGCCGAATTTTTTCTTGCATGCCGCCGATTTCCCCTGTAGACAATCAAATTTCATACCAGCGCCATTGACTTGCCGCAGATAAGAAAACCACAGGCAGCATGAAACTCGACGCGACCGGTAAAAAACAGGATCTCGGGCTGGATATCACCCGGTTGAGCGCTCAGATCGCGAAGGTACAGCAAACCAGTGGCGAAATTCCCTGGTGCATCGGCAAAAAAACCGATCCTTGGGATCATGTTGAAGCCGCTATGGGGCTGAGCATCGGCGGTTGGCTGGTGGAGGCGCAGGCCGCATATGCGTGGATGGCCGCCAATCAGAACCCCGACGGCAGTTGGTTTGCCGCTTACCGCCAGGGCCGCGCGCAGGACAGGACCCGGGATGCGAACATGTCCGCCTATATCGCCGTCGGGGTACTGCAGCACTACCTGATCACTGGAGATGTCGGATTCCTCCGCAAACTCTGGCCTGTCGTCAATGCGGCAATCGATTTCGCACTGAGCCTTCAGTCCGCCCACGGAGACATATACTGGGCGATCAGCCCGGCCGGACGGGTCGACCGGATGGCGCTTCTGACAGGATCGAGCTCGATCTGCATGAGCATAAAGTGCGCCTTGGCCATCGGCCGACATCTGGGCCATAGCAGGCCGAGCTGGCAGGAAGGACTGCGGAAACTCGAAAATGCCATACTACACAAACCGCATCGATTCAACATGACCAAATCCCGCTACTCCATGGACTGGTACTATCCGGTACTATGCGGTGCCGTCACCGGGCCGCTGGCCCGAGAGAGAATCGATCGACACTGGAAGCGCTATGTGATCGACGGACAAGGGGTCCGCTGCGTGTTCGATGCGCCCTGGATCACCATCGCCGAAACCTGTGAATTGGCATTGGCGCTGGTTGCCATGGGCGATCTGCCGCTGGCCAGAGTCGTATTCAACTGGATCGGTGACAAACGCTATGAGGACGGCTGTTACTGGGCCGGACACACTTTCCCGGACATGACCGTGTGGCCGGAGGACAAACTTTCCTGGACCAACGCGGTGGTGCTCATGGCGGTCGACGCCTTGTACGAGCTCACCCCTGCCAGCCGATTGTTTTCCCATCGGCACTGGAACGATACGGAACCATGATACGGGACCACCGCCCCTATTTTGTCAAACGCGCTCACCTGCGTTTGCAGCAGTGGTATACCCGCCGTTTTCTGCGGCCTCAGTTTGCCGCCCTGGGAGAACATCCCAGCTTCATCAAACCCTGGCACATCGAAATCTTCGGATCACCGATCGAAATGGGTGATTACGCGACGATTTTCGCGATATCGGACGCCCAGGTGCGCCTGTCGGTCTGGTCGGCCGGAAAGGGGAAGGGACGGATTCGTATCGGCGACTACTGCATGCTCTGCCCGGGTGTTCGCATCGGTTCGGCCGCCGAAGTTATAATTGAGGACAGCTGCATGATCGCCAGTCATGCCTATATCACCGACTGTGATTGGCACGATGTATACAACCGCGTCTCGATCGGAAAATCCGATCCGATCCGTATTGAAGCGAATGTGTGGATCGGAGACAGCGCCATTATCTGCAAAGGCGTGCGGTTGGGGACGAACAGTGTCGTCGGTGCCGGGGCGGTTGTTGTCGACGACGTGCCGGCCAACACCATAGCGGCCGGAAATCCCGCCCGTGTCGTAAAACATCTCGACCCGCAGCAGCCCATCACCGCCCGCAAACAGTGGTATGCAGATCCAGCCACTCTTTTCAGCGATATCGAACGGTTGGACAAGGAAATGCTGCAGGGCAACACCGTCCGTCATTGGCTCCGGCACCTGCTGTTTCCATCCCGCGGTGACTGAATCCTGAGACAAATCCGCGCAGGTTTCAGCTGCCGTGCTCCCTTGCCTAAAGATTTGCGCCCAGACTTCGCAGGCGCATTTATCCATCCTGATATCTGGCGGAAGATTCGATTTCGCTGCGCCTGCCGGTCCGCCGGAGGTGCAAGGTAAATCCGCCGAATATCAGTCCGCCGGCCAGAGCCAGCAGGCTGCTGACGGCAAAAAGCGCAAAAGAGCCGATCCGGCCATACAGATACCCGTTGAGAAAAAAGCCGACCATCAGTCCCAATCCGTATTGCACTGCGTTGTTGACTGCCTGCCCGAAAGTCTTGTTGCGTTCCGAAGTCAACCTGTCGATGTAGAGGATGCTGGCCATGTGAAATGCTGCGTAGGTAAAGGCGTGCAGGGGCTGGGTGAGCAGAATCAGCCAGGGCGAATGAGCGAAATACAGGACCATCCAGCGGAATGCCGCGGCGCCAAAGGAAAAAACCAGGACACGATCCAGGGAAAAGCGCCGGAAAATACCACCGGATGTTATCATCACCAGAATTTCAACCACGGAGGCCAACGCCCAGGATATCCCGATAAAAGAGCTGGAAAACCCCAGCGTCTTTAGGTGAATCGAAAAAAAGCCATAGTAGGCACCATGACTGGCAAGCATCAGAAAACCGCAAAACAGAAACACCACAGATTGCAGCCGCATCAAGGTCGCAGGCCGGCCGGGTAAAGGTGTCGTTTTCGGGCCGGCGTCAAGGGGCAAGCGCATCGCAGCGATCGACTGCACAACACTGCCGGCGAGTATCAGCAGCAGAATCAGACGAATGTCGAAAATATCGATCAAGCGGCCCAGCAGCAACACGACCAGTATGAAGTTAACCGACCCCCAGGCTCGAATGTTGCCGTAACGCTGCCGGGCCCGACCGAGCAAATCCATGGAGAATGCTTCCAGAAAAGAGATGAGCGGAGCAAAAAAAATACCATGCGCCACGGTAATGGCGAACATTGGTAAAAACGCGGAGGTTGTCAGGTACAAACACCAGGTGAAAGCAGCGCACATGCTGCAGAGAACATACAGGCGCCGGCGGCTGTGAAACCGATCAGCCAGGGTTGCCCACAACAACGGAAATATGACAAGCACCAGCGAGCGGGCTGCCGACAGACTGCCGATCTGGGTTCCGCTCAGGCCGATATGATAGCAATAAAGGTTGAAATACGGCAGGTAGATGCCAAGAACGCCAAAGTAAATGAAATACTGCAGACGGATCATCTGCAGTGGGTGGGGTCGAGTCGAAGGGCTTGTCGACCGTTGCATCGGCAACGCCCTACTCCACTTTTACGGTGATTTGCTTCGCTATCTCCTGATCGGGTTTTGAAATTTCGACCTGCAGGATTCCCTCCTTGAACCTGGCCCTGATGGCCTCCGGTTTGACGTGATAGCGCAGATTGAACGACCTGCTGAAGGTTCCGAACGAACGTTCCCGGCGGACGTAGTTTGCCTCCCCCACCTGTTCGTGCTGCACCCGCTGACCCTTGATGGTCAGCACGTTGTCTTTTACTTCAACGGAGACTTCATCTTTCTTTATCCCCGGAAGTTCGGCCGTAATGACGAGGGTTGCATCGGTTTCGTAAACGTCAACCACCGGCTGCCAGGACACGGTGCCCTCACTGCCGCCCGGCTGCCCTGTCTGGGATTGCGGGAAGGCGTCATCGAAAAGCCGGTTGATTCGATCCTGGAGTGTGGCGATATCTCGAAAAGGATCCCACCTGATCAAAGACATGCTGCTCCTCTCTTGCCCCTTTGGTCCACCAGAAACGTAAGCACCGGCCGGCGCATGTCAAGAAGCCCTTCTCCGGCGTCCGACCGGCAAACTTCGCTGCCGGACCTGTCCACCCCTGGCATATCGTACCGCCCTGCAAGCGGGTCTTCGGACCCGATCTGAGTTCTTTACAAAAATCACTTTCGGTGTTACGTTTCTGCAACGCCTCATGGCCTGCAAAAGCGTTTGATACCACAAAGCATAAACGCATTGGCAGGGTGCCAGTTATCGCGTAGGGGAGCCAACCATGGACTACATCAAAATTCGGTTCGGTGACGACTTTGACCAACTTTCTTCGAAGATCGAGAAAACATTCGAGGAAATGTTTCGGCCCAGGCCGGTAAGCCCGATGTTTGCTTCATCCGAATGTACCTGGACACCGCAAATGGATATCTATGAAACCCCGGAGGAGATTATCGTGCTGGCGGAAATCGCCGGCGTCGATCAAGACAACCTGGAAGTGGAAATCAACAGCAGGGCTGTCCGCATCCAGGGCCGCCGAAGCCCCATGCCGCGAATCGAAAACGCCTCTTACCTGCTGGCCGAAATTCAGTATGGTCGCTTCGAAAGGATTCTTTATCTTCCGGCTCGCATCGATACAGAAGTGGTTTCTTCTTCCTATACAAACGGGTTTCTGCAAATCCGACTGGCCAAAATACCCCGTGATATCGCTCACAAAATCCCGATCGAAGACGGTTGATTCGGTTGATTCCCGGAAGATTTCACCTTGCCGGCACCTGCAACGCAGGCCGTCGCCGGCTGCGATAAAGGAGCTTCGGAGGACAACATGACTGGAGAGCAGGCATCAAAAGATCTCTCGGCGGACAAACTACCGGAAGTACTTCCCATCCTGCCCCTGTTCGACACCGCCCTGTTTCCCAAAATGGTGCTGCCGCTGGTCGTCATGCAACGTGAATCGATCCAGCTCATCGATGAGGCAATGTCCGGAAACCGGATCATCGGACTGCTGGCGTCAAAGGAAAAAAGCGATCAGGTACCTCACCCCCGCGAAGGCCTGGCCACCATCGGCACCAGCGCGTTGATTTTGAAAATGGCCAAGGCAGACGATCAGCGGGCCCAGATGCTGGTTCAGGGGCTGAGCCGTTTTACCGTATCCGAGTTTATCGAGGGGCAACAGTACCTGCGCGCCCGTGTGAATCACAGGATGGAAAAAGAGCCTCGCGACAACGAAACCGAAGCGCTGGTGACCAACCTGGTGACCCTGTTTGGCAAAATCGTCGAACTTTCACCCGGCCTGCCGCAAGAGATGGCAGATATGGCCAGTTCGATGCAGGAGGCGGGCATGTTGGCCGACATGGTGGCTTCGACCATGAATACGACTGCAGAAGAAAAACAGAAGGTGCTGGAACTCTTCGATGTCAAGAAACGGCTGAAAGAAGTCAGCCGTCTGGCTAATCATCAACTCGAAATCCTTGAACTCGGCAACAAAATCCAGTCCCAGGTCAAAGGCGACATGGAGAAAAGTCAGCGAGAGTACTATCTCCGGCAGCAGTTGAAAGCCATAAAAGAGGAGCTGGGGGAAAAGGACGAAGCGAACGTCGAGATAGAGGAGTACCGAGCCAAGATCGAGAAAGCCAATCTGCCGGAAGAAGCCCGCCAGGAAGCCGACCGTGAGCTGGACCGACTCTCGCGAATGCATCCCTCATCGGCCGAATACACCGTGGCCTCTACATATCTGGACTGGATCACCGCCCTGCCCTGGCACGTAAGCACGGACGACACCCTGGACATCAACAAGGCCAGGAAAATTCTGGACGACGACCACTTCGGTCTGGAAAAACCGAAAAGGAGAATTGTCGAATACCTGGCCGTTCGAAAGCTGAAACCCGAATCGAAAGGGCCGATCCTGTGTTTCGCCGGGCCGCCGGGAACCGGCAAAACCTCCCTGGGTCGCTCCATTGCTCGCGCCCTGGGCAGAAATTTCCATCGCATCTCCCTCGGCGGGGTCCGCGATGAGGCCGAGATCCGGGGGCATCGCCGAACCTATGTCGGCGCGCTTCCCGGAAGAATCATCCAGGGTCTTCGCCGGGCCGGCTCCAACAATCCGGTATTCATGTTGGATGAAATCGACAAGGTTGGCAGCGATTTTCGAGGAGATCCATCCTCGGCGCTGCTGGAAGTCCTCGATCCGGAGCAAAACTACTCCTTCTCGGACCACTACCTCGACGTTGCCTTCGACCTATCCAAGGTCATGTTTATTACCACCGCCAACATTCTCGACACGATTCCTCCGGCACTGCGGGATCGGATGGAAGTTTTGCAGTTGCTCGGCTACACCGAGGATGAAAAAATCAAAATCGCCAATCGTTTCCTCGTTCCCAGGCAACGCAGAGAACATGGCCTGAAGGCCGGACAGATCAATTTCACCAGAGGTGCCGTCAAGCTGATCATTTCCGGCTACACGCGGGAGGCTGGCTTGCGGAATCTGGAGCGCGAGATCGCATCTGTCTGCCGGGGCGTTGCCAGCAAGATCGCCTCCGGTACCGCCAAATCGATTACCGTCAAAGTCTCCAATATCCATCCCTACCTGGGACCGGTGCGCTTTACTTCGGAAACAAAAGCAAGGGTGCGCACCCCCGGCGTTGCAACCGGCCTGGCCTGGACCCAGATGGGCGGCGAGCTTCTATTTGTAGAGGCCACGGCAATGAAAGGGAACAAGGGTCTTACGTTGACGGGACAGCTCGGTGACGTGATGAAGGAGTCGGCCACGGCTGCTTTGAGCTTTATCCGAAGCAATGCCGCAAAACTGGGGATTGCCGAAGATTTCTTCGAACGCCAGGATCTGCACATCCATGTTCCGGCCGGCGCCATTCCCAAAGACGGCCCATCGGCCGGGGTTACGATGCTCACCGCCTTGACATCTCTGCTGACCGGCAGGGTAATCCGCAAAGATCTGGCCATGACCGGAGAGATCACCTTGCGAGGGCAAGTGCTGCCGGTCGGCGGCATCAAGGAAAAAGTCCTTGCGGCTCACCGGGCCGGCATCAAGACCGTGATCCTGCCTTCCTGGAACCGCAAAGACCTGGAGGATATCCCCAAGAAAGTTCAGAAGGATATTGAATTTCACTTTGCGGACCGCATGATGGACGTGCTGAAAATCGCCCTGGATGGAATGCCGGAATGAAGCCCACAGCGCCTGCTTCCCTAACGGACCGAACCTGCGCAGTGGCGGATGTGAAAACCACCGGCCGCCTTCCGGTGCGGAGAACATCGCCCTTCAAGTGGATATCGCTGGTGATGGTCCTGGCTGCGGTCGCGGGCTGCAGCACCGTCGATTCCCCGCGACCGGCCCGCGAGCCGTCTCCACGGCCCTATAAAGTGGCCGGCAAGTGGTACCAGCCCCAGTCCCACGCGCAAGGATTCCGGCAGAAAGGCGTTGCTTCCTGGTACGGAAAGAAGTTTCACGGGCGCAAAACCTCCAACGGCGAAACCTACGACATGTACGGCATTTCAGCCGCCCACAAAACCCTGCCGTTCAACACCGTGGTAAGGGTTCACAACCTGGACAACGGCCAGAGCATCGACGTGCGGATCAACGACCGAGGGCCGTTCGTCAGGGGGAGAATCATCGACCTTTCCTACGGGGCCGCCAAACAGGTGGGACTGGTCGGTCCCGGCACCGCACCGGTGGAAATTGTCGCGCTGGGGGCGATCCGCGGACCGAAGGAATTGGAACAGGAAAAACGCAAGTATATCCCGGTCGACTACCAGCAGGGGGTTTTCACTTTTCAGATCGGCGCCTTCCGAGACAGGAACAACGCGGAAAACCTTCGCGCCAAAATGGATGATAAATATCAAAACGCCCACATCACCACCTACGAATCCCCGGACGGTGTTTTTTACCGGGTCCGCGTGGGGCGCTTTACCACCCTGGACCAGGCCCGCAGGGGAGAGGAGATCTTGATCCGGGAAGGTTTCGATCCGATTATCGTGGCTGAATAGTCGCTGTTTTCGGTCTTCCCGATAAATGGAACCCGGCATGGCCGAAGCCGATAACCAGAAGAGCACCAATAATGGGCGAAACGGGTTCTCATAAGGTCGTCTTCCTTGACCGCGACGGCGTCATAAATCAGGACTCGCCGCAGTATATCAAGAGCTGGTCGGAGTTCGAGTTTCTGCCCGGCAGCATCGAAGCCCTGGCGGCCCTGAACCGCTCCGGTTTCGAAGTGATCGTCATCACCAACCAGTCCGCTGTGAACCGGGGGTTGATTTCGAAGGCCCTTCTTGAACAGATGCATGATCGACTAAAGGCGGCGGTCCAATCAAGCGGGGGGCGCATCCTTGACGTCTTTTATTGCCCCCACTTGCCCGAAGAAGGCTGCGGTTGCCGCAAACCCAAACCGGGGTTGATCGAACGGGCCTGCAGAAAATACGGTCTGAACCCGGAAACCACCACCATGGTAGGTGACAGCGCCAAGGATATCGAATGTGCGCGCAATGCCGGCTGCAGACGGGCAGCGCTGGTGCGCACCGGAAACGGAAAGGCGGCGCACCGGGAGCTGAAGGCCGAAGGGGTGCCGGTTGATTTTGTGGCAGAGGACCTCGGCGATGCGGCCGCATGGATCATCCGCTGCGGCACCGACTGACCGACAGGTTGCTGCCGTAATCCCCGCATGAAAATCGATTCGCAGCGAAAAACCGCCTGGTTTTCAAACATTCAGGGAAAGCATTGCCGCGACCACACCCAAATAAGACCGATGCCCTCCCGGGCGCACCCGTGAACGGCCCAACGCCTGCTGACCGGCCCGAGTCCGCCACCATCGTAGAGGGTCACATCGAAAGGGTGACGTACCACCACCCCGACAGCCACTTCACCATCGCCAGGTTTCGTGCTTCCCGCCAGCAGAGCCGCATCACCATCCTCGGTTACCTGCCCAACCCCCGGCCGGGAGAGTCCTTGCGCATTGGCGGCCAATGGGAAGAACATCCGCGCTATGGTCAGCAGCTGCGGATCAGCTCCGTCGAGTCTGTAATGCCGGCAACCGTCGAGGGCATCAAGGCCTATCTTTGCTCCGGAGTGGTAAAAGGCGTGGGACCGAAAATGGTAGCTCGCCTGGTAGATCATTTCCAGGAGGATTCCCTGGAAGTGATTGCTGCCGCCCCGGATCGGCTCACGGAGGTCAAGGGCATCGGCCCGGAAACCGCCTGCCGTCTGGTTGCAGCCTGGAAATCCCACAACGGTCTGCGGCACCTGATGCAGTACCTGAATGAAAACGGTATCAACCCGGCTTACGGGGCCCGAATATTCAGGGAATACGGTGAAACCGCCATCGAGATCCTGCGCCAGGATCCAATGCGGCCGGCGCAGGATATCGCCGGGATCGGCTTCGCCATTTCCGACCGGCTGCTGCAGAATCTGGGAACGCCGCCCGACGATCCCGCCCGGGTCCAGGCCTGCGTTCTGCATGTGCTGGAACAAATGGCTGACAACGGGCACATCTATTCCCTGCTGGAAAATCTGCTAGCCCGGTGCCGGCACCGGTTCGATATCGATTCCAGCACGGCCCGGGCAGCCGTAACCGCCCTGGCGGAAACCGACCACCTGGTGGTGGAAACACTGCCCGAAGACCCGGCGCTGCAAGCGGTATTTCTCAAACAGATGCACCTGGCTGAAACCACTATTGCAGCCAGGCTCAATGCGCTGATCGAATTTCCCCACCGCAAGGGCGGGCCGGATCGCGACCGAATCACGCGAGAAATCCTCCAGAAGCTTGCCATTCAACTTTCCCCGGAACAGTTGAATGTGCTTGAGCGTGTGCTCGCCCGCCGGGTTGCAATCATCACCGGAGGGCCGGGAACCGGAAAAACCACACTGATTCGCTCGATTACGGCCATCTTCGAGTCACTGGGCCAAAGCGTCTTTCTCTGCGCCCCCACCGGCCGGGCAGCCAAGCGCCTGTCGGAGGTGACAAACCACGACGCTTTCACCATCCACCGCTTGCTGCATTATAGTCCCGGGGAAAATGACTTCGAGTACAACCGCGACAACCCTCTAGCTGCCCAGGTGGTCATCGTGGATGAGGCGTCGATGGTGGACACGTTCCTGATGCGGCACCTGCTCGACGCCCTGCAACTCACCGCTCGTCTCATACTGGTGGGCGATGTCCACCAGCTGCCGTCGGTGGGACCGGGCAATGTTCTCTCCGATTTGATCGAGTCCGGTGCAATCGACACCTTTGAACTCAAAGAGATCCACCGCCAGGCGACCACCAGCCCGATCGTTTCCAACGCTCATCGGATTCGCCTGGGGCTGCAACCGCAGATCGAAGCTTTCGACGAGTCGCAGGATCTGTCTGATTTCTATTTTGTCGAACAAACCAACCCCGAAGCTGCGGTGCGCACGGTCCTGGATTTGAACCTTTATCAAATACCGCAGCGCTTCGGATTCGACCCCATCCGTCAGACCCAGGTCATAACACCGATGCACAAGGGCCTGTTGGGAACAATCCACCTCAATCGCATGCTTCAGAAAAGCCTGAATCCGAACCCGTTCCTGATTCACAGCGAAGGCCTGGATCTGAAGATCGGCGACAAGGTAATGCACCTGAAAAACGATTATCGCAAGGAGGTGTTCAACGGTGACAATGGGACCGTGGTGGACATCGATCCGAAGAATAAAATGGTGAGCGTTGATTTCGACGGCCATCTGATCGACTACGACGCTGCCGAGTTGGCGGACCTGACCCTGGCCTACGCCATTACCATCCACAAATCCCAGGGCTCGGAGTATGCCTGCGTGATCGTTCCCATGATGCCCGAACATCGGGTCATGCTGCAGCGAAATCTGTTGTATACCGCCGTCACCAGGGGAAAGCGGTTGGTTGTCATTATCGGGTCACGCCAAGCCATTCAGACGGCGCTGGACAACGACCGCCCGCGCAGTCGATTGTCGTCGCTGTCGGTCAGGCTCCGGCAGCTTCGGATGTCTTGACAGCCGGCCCGCAAGTGAGTAGGATCAATTAGGTCAACAGGCAACAAATTCACTGACCTTTCAGCACCACCGGGTGGTCTGGTGCCGTTGCAGCAAAACGCTGCCCTGATCCGCGATATTCAACTTCTGATTGTGACCGCTCCTGGTCCGATTGTAACCGGCGAACCGCGATAAACTCTGTCTGCGCTGCCGGTCCGCTCCACTGTGTTGTTCACCACCTCTCTGGCCACCGCTGCGAATCCTTTGCATGACCGATATCTCTCGTAAGCGACCGCAAACCGCCCGTGCCCACTTTGAAATGTATCGACCGCAGGCCGTGTTGAATCGGCGGCCCGAAACGGATGCGGAGGCATTGTCCATCCGCTGCAACCGGAAGAGGAGAAATGGGCAGGAACTGGAAAGAAAAGATTACCACTCCCGATCACGTCATGCGGTTGATCAAACCGGGAATGAGCATTTTCATCGGAACCGGCGTGGCCGAACCGCGCACACTGGTCAAAACCCTGATGAGTCAGAATCTCGGCAACCTGCAGGATCTGGAAATTGTCCAACTGGTCAGCTTTGGAGACGCGATTTCTCTGCAGGAGTTGCGCTCCCAAAAATACCGGTTGAAAACGTTTTTCTCCGGTTGGGTAGCACACGAGGCCATCGTCGAAGGACAGGTGGATCTGGTGCCGAGTCGATTCGTCTGGATTCCGCGGCTGATAGAATCCGGCTTGATCCCCGTAAACGTGGCGTTTGTCCAGATCACGCCGCCGGATGAAAGCGGGAACTGCAGCCTCGGCGTTGCCATCGATGTCGCTCGTCAGGCCATGGAGCAGGCGTCTATCGTTGTTGGTGAAATCAACAGCTGGATCCCTCGGACCTTCGGCGACACCTTCGTGCACGTTTCCGATTTTTCCCACCTGGTACTTTCAAACGATCCACCGATATTTTTCGATCGCTGGCCGACAGATGCAGTATACGACCAGGTTGCCACCAATGTCTCCGCGTTAGTGGAGGATCGCAGCTGTATCGCATTTTCCATCGGGCCGCTTTTCGAGGCCCTCGGCAGGTGTCTAACCCACAAGAAGCACCTGGGGGTGCACTCGCCCTTTTTCACCGATTCCCTAATGGATCTGGTGCAGAGTGGCGCGGTCACCAATCGCTACAAGGGTACCTATCGGGGAAAGTCCCTGGCATCCTATGCCATCGGCAGCCAGCAGCTGCTGGACTGGCTGAACCAAAATCCACTGGTAGAATTTCAAAGTGTGGACAAGGTGTTCGACCCCGGCCAAATAGGGCGCAATCCACAGTTTGTAGCGATCTTGCCCGCTCGCAAGATGGACCTGCTGGGAGGAATCGCCCTTCTGATCGGCAAGGGAAACATTGCCGCCGGACCGACCGAAGTGCTCGATTTTATCCACGGCGCCGAAATCTCTCCCGGTGGCCGGACCATATTTGCACTTCCGAGTCGCAACCGTGATGGACAACCGAACATACTGATTTCCGTCAAAGACTATCCGAACCAGTTCCCCCTGCACGAATCGGTGGATCTAGTGGTCACCGAATACGGAGTCGCCCGGCTGCGCGGCTACTCTCTTAGAGAACGGGCCCAGGCGCTCATCGATATCGCCCATCCGGATGACCGTCCGCTGCTGATCGAACAGGCCAGGAACCGGCACATCATCTATCCCGACCAGGTTTACATTCCGGAAAGCGCCCACCTGTACCCATCCGCCATCGATGAAACCCACCTTTTCAAAGGGGATGTCCGGATCCGCTTCCGGCCGATAAAACCCTCGGATGAAGAAGAAATGCGCCGGCTGTTCTACCGTTTCTCGGACAAATCGGTTTATTATCGATATTTTGGTCACGTGAAATCGATGCCGCACGCCAAAATCCAGGAGTACGTCAACGTCGACTGGGGCCGCACCATGTCGATTGTCGGCATTGCCGAAAGCGACGACCGGAGCCGGTTGATCGCCGAAGCACGATACATCAGAGAGGACGTGCGGCCACTGGCCGAAATCGTTTTTGTGGTGGATGAGGCCTACCAGGGACTGGGAATCGCCTCCTTTCTTTTCCAGCTGCTGATGCGGCTGGCAAAAGAGCGAGGCGTGGAAGGGTTCACCGCCGATGTTCTCTTTTCCAACCAGGCGATGATGAAAGTTTTTCGCAAAGGAACACATTCCCTGACAGCCAAACTGCAAAACGGCATCTACCAGGTGGAAATCCCCCTTGGTCCCGGGCGCCCCGAACCATTAACGCATACACGTCAGCAAGCAGCAAACGGGAGGCAGGGTCATGTCCAGTAAAATAAGGTCCATCGAGCAAATTATCGAGGAACAGGTTCAAAAATGGCAGATCTCCAAGATGGAGAAGAAGTCTGCGGTCGCAATCCGACCGGTGATCACCGTTTCTCGGGAGCCGGGCAGCGGGGGCCGGGTCCTGGCCCAAAAACTGGCGGACAAACACCACATGGATCTGTTTCACCAGGAGCTCCTTCATGAGATAGCGGCCAGTGCCAAGGTCAGCCGGGTATTTCTGCACACGCTGGATGAAAAGGGTCTCACCGTGCTCGAAGACTGGATCGCCTCGCTGGTTCACCAGCGGCATCTGTGGCCGGACCAGTACCAGCAACACTTGATGAAGGTGGTGGGAACCATCGGAAAACATGGGAATGCAGTGGTCGTGGGGCGAGGAGCGAACTTCATCCTGCCGCCCGAAGGGCGGCTGCGGGTGCGCGTCATCTCCCCGCTGGAGGTTCGCATCGAAAACCTGGTGAAGCAATACGGTGCAACGGCCTCCGATGCCAAGCGACGTATCATCCGAACGGAAAATGAACGTCAGGCATTTATTCGAAAGTATTTCAATGCCGACATAGCCAACCCGATCCATTACGATCTGGTGGTAAACACCGGTACGCTGCAACTCGACCAGGCCGTGGATACCGTCTCGATTGCGGCCGGCCTGTGAGATCAATTGTCGGCTTTTGACGACGAGGGCAGCGGAATCTTAAAAAACTCTACTCCCTCTTCCTGCAGCGTCTTCTCCTCCTCCTGGGTGCTGGTCCCCCTTATATTCCGGGGTTCGGTGACACCGAAGTGCATCTTCAGCGCTTCCTTGGCAAAGTCGGGGCCAACGTTGTCGAAATTCTTTTCCACGTACTCGGCCACCTGGCTGCCGATAAGGGCCAATTGGTCCGTGGAAAGCTTTGGTCTGTTGCCGGAAGTCGATGATTTGATGGCAAAGGCTGACGGCATACGGGACACGGTCGTATCTTCGCACATCGGGCAGGCGACAAGCCCCCTCTTTTTCTGGTCCAGATAAGCTTTCTCGTCTTCAAACCACCCTTCGAATGAGTGGCCGTTGACACACTGCAGGTCGTAGGCGATCATCTGCGTTGCCAGCCGAATAAATGGGATCAATCTATATCGGTAACACCCGAAACCGATATCTTGTAAGCTAAAAATAACACACATCTGCCGGTTTATAAACAGGCAAAACGGAAATTGTCGAACCGGACCATACCGGCAGCGAAGAGGCTCACCGCTGGCTATAGGGGAGCTGCTGCGTGTCACGCAAAACCGTTATCCAAAGAAAACATTGACAGATCGCAGGGATTCATCAAAAATATATAGGCAAACTCAGGCAGACAGGGAAAGGATGATGATGAGATCGCCAATTGCTCTGATGATCGCACTAACGGTGGCGGGTTTCTTGCTGGTCGGCACACCTGCCGCCGGGACCATGTATGTTACCGATATTCTGCGACTGACGCTGCGCAGCGGCCCCGGCACCGGCGGCGATATTTTGGGGGTCATTTCATCCGGCCAGCCCCTGGAGGTCGTCTCCGAAATCGATCAGTGGTCCCAGGTCCGACTTCCCGACGGCAGGGAAGGCTGGGTGCCCAGCCGCTATCTGACTTCTGAACGAACGGCAGAACTCAAGCTGGCCCGTCTGCAGCAGCAATTCGACGCACAGAAAAATGAACTCGACGCCAGTCGTTCGGAGGTTGCCGAGTTAAAAAAACAGAACCAGATCCTGCAGGCCGATCTGGCTCAGCAAAGCCGGCAAGCGGAGGAGGCCACCAGGGCGTACAACACCCTCAAAGAGGAATCGGCAGATTTTCTCAAACTCAAAGCCGAGCACGAAACCACCCTGGCGAAGGCAACCGAACAGTCGGGAATCATCATCGGGTTGGAAAAGGAACTCACCCGGCTGGAAACACAGCGGCTGGTGCGCTGGTTCCTCGCCGGTGCCGGCGTGCTGCTGCTCGGTTTTGTCATCGGTTTCAGCGCCAAGCGGCAGCGTCGAAAATACCTTGCCTGACCGGCAGGTGGCGGTGAGCGGTTTCCTTTCTGCCAGTTGCAAAATAGGAAATTGACATCACCGGTGATAACTACTATATTTACCACGTGATTCCAATAGGATCCATACCGCCAACAAACCAGACAGACGATCAATGACAGGACAGATAATTCTCCTGTGTGCGCTGATACTCCTATCGGGTTTTTTCTCCAGCGCAGAAACAGCGCTTTTTACCATCGGTAAAGTCAAAGCCCGGCACCTCGCCAAACAAGGTTCCAGGGCCAATCGCCTCATCAAAAAGATGAAGGATGACCCCCACAGGCTTCTTTCCACCATCCTGATCGGCAACAACCTGGTAAATGTCGGCGCTTCGGCCCTGGCCACCTCGCTGACCATCAAGCTGGTTTCCAACCATCCCGTGGGCATTACCACCGGCATCATGACCCTGCTGATCCTCGTGTTCGGCGAAATCTTTCCCAAATCGGTCGCCACCCGCAACAACATATTGATTGCCAGAATGGTAATTTTGCCGATCTATTGGCTGTCGATCCTGTTTCGCCCACTGATCCTGTTTCTGAACTTTATCCCCCGACTAACTTCCAGTTTCAAAAGCAAGACCACGCTGACCGAAGAAGACCTGATGACCTTCGTTGAGGTGGTCAAGGAGGAAGGGGAGATCAAGGAAGAGGAAAAGGAACTGATCGAAAACATATTCGAATTCGACGACAAGAGTGTCTCTGAAGTGATGCGCCCGCGGGCGGACATGTTCGTTGTCGACATCGACGAAGATTTGAACCTGGGGCAGATCCTGAAATCCGGATTCACCCGCATTCCGGTGATCAAAGGCGACGTCGATCACGTCATCGGCATTCTGAACGTCAAGGACCTGTTTGCACAACACATCGGCGCCAACGGTGATATCAACATACTGAAAATTATCACCAAGCCGTATTTCGTGCCGGAAAACAAAAAACTCGATTCTCTGTTCCAGGCCTTCCAGAACCGCAAGCAGCACATGGCTATCGTTGTGGATGAGCACGGCGGGGTCTCCGGGCTGATCACCCTGGAGGACGCACTCGAGGAAATCGTCGGTGACATCGTCGATGAAACCGACAAGGCCGAGCCACAGATCGTCAAGGTCAAAAGCGGCGAGTGGCTGGTTCCCGGAAAGTCCGAAATCGAAGAGGTAAACGAAAAAATACCGATGGCGATTCCCGAATCGAAGGACTACGACACTTTTTCCGGCTATGTGCTCAACACTATCGAGAGGATACCGCGGGAAAAAGAGCAGATTGCAATCGGGAAGTTTCTGGTCACCGTCAACGCGATGGACGGCAATCGCATCCGCGAATATATTGTGCGGCAGGAAAAATAACCCCGCTGAAACGCCTGGTCGGCAGGCGCCGCAAATCCCCGCATAGCCCTGCCCGCTACAGCATGTCATTCATGCCCTCCAGGTTCTCCTTCTTGCCGAGGAATACGATCACATCACCGGCGTCCAGTCTCTCCGAGGGCATGGGATTGAATATCATTTCGTCGGATTTCTTTTTGATTGCCACGATGATCACTCCGTAGTCCTGCCGCAGACGGCTCTCTATGAGGTTCTTGCCGATCAGGTGAGAACTCGAACCGACACGGGCCTCTTCCATCATCAGGCCCAGGTGTCGATTGGCCATCGCGATATCGATAAAATCGACCACTGTCGGGCGTTTCAGCACCTCAGCCATCCGGCGCCCGCCCAAAACGTAAGGGCTGACGACCCGTGAAGCGCCGGCCTTGATAAGCTTGGCCTCGTTTCTTACATCCGATGCCCGGGATAGGACGAAGATGTCCGGGCGCAGTCCCCTGGCCGTGAGGGTGATAAACACATTGAGGGCGTCCGCACCGACCGCGCTGACCAGACCCTTGGCGCTCTGGATGCCGGCCTTTAGCAGCGTTTCTTCGGAAGTGGCGTCCATGTTCAGGTAAAGGTAGCGATTTTTCTCGAGCTCCTCGTTTTTGCCCGGATCCTCTTCGATGACGACGAAGGGAATGTTTTCCGATCGCAGCTCATCGCAAATGATGGTGCCGATGCGGCCGTATCCGCAGATAACGAAATGATCTTTGAGTACGGAAATGTGCTTCTCCAATTTTCTTCTCCCGAACGTTCTGGCCAGTTCGCCTTCGATGAACATTTTCAGCAACGAGCCGATGGCGTAGGCGCCGATGGCAATACCCGTGCTGATAATAAAGATGGTAAGCAGGCGCCCGACACTCGAAAGCGGTTTGATCTCGCTGAAACCCACGGTGCTGATGGTGATCACCGTCATATAGAGGGCATCGAACCAGGACATCCCCTCGATGATGACAAAACCGGCGGTGCCGAACACCAACGTCAGCAGCAACAGGATGACTGCGATGCGGATTCCTCTGTAGTCCATAACGGCAACTATACCACAAACATTGGCCATTGAGAACCGGCGCAGAAGCGGACACCGGTCTGCGTCACCGTGAATTTTGCCCTGCTTGAACCCGATGTTTGCAACCCCGCATCCGCCTTTCGGAACCGCACCGACCGCTGCCGCCCTGCCGCCAATCCGGCAGTGTAACCCGGTTGGCTTTTGGCAGGATATGTTATACTATCAAAGGATGAAAAAAATTCCCGAAACCACCTCCCGACAGCCGTCATCGGATAACCAGGCATGAACATTGACAGCCACAGCCGAATCAGGTCTTCGCTCTCGACACGGCAGACGCTCAACCTGAAGCCGCTGATCTGCCTATTGGCAATCATGGCTTGTGCGGCAACTGCCGTCTTTGCTGATGCCCCGTCCGGCGAAATATCATCACCCACCGCCGGTGGGGGACAGTTGATTCTCGGCAGCGCAACCGTCTCCGAGGCTGTCAAAAATGGAATCCCGTCTAACTCGGCCGTTGCCTTTTCCATCTCTCTCGGTCGAATATACTGCTTTACGGACTTTGTGGAAGTGGGCGCAAAAACGGTCATTTACCACAACTGGTATTATCGTGACGATAAACGGGCATCCGTAAAACTGGCACTGCGTCCGCCCCGCTGGGCGACCTTCAGTTCGGTGGCGCTGCGAGATTCGGACAAGGGGCCCTGGCAGGTGGAAGTAACCACGGAAAATGGTGAAGTTCTGCAGATTCTTCGTTTCAGCGTAATCGATTGAAGTAAAAATGGACCCGGTTATTCAATTTCAGACAGCCATCCGCTGGCAAGACCTGGTAGACATCCTCATCACCAGCTACGTATTGTTCCGTTTTTATGTTTTGTTTCGCGGGACGAATGTGCTGCGGGTGCTGTTTGCACTGGCCTGTATCTGGTTCGCCCAGCGCATCGCAACGTCTGCCGGATTCATCGTGTCCGGCTGGATCTCCCAGGGGATCGTTGCGGCGGCAGCCCTGATCATCATCGTGGTATTCCGCAACGAAATTCGTGCCGTGCTGCAAACCCAGAACATTAAAGCGATCCTCTGGCAACTCCCCCGCAGGCAGACAACGACTCCTTTGGAGGTCATTGCGGAAAGCGCATTCGAAATGTCTCGCCGCCGAATCGGTGCCCTAATCGTGGTTCCCGGAAAAGAAGACCTGGAAGAACTTGTCCAGCACGGCATTTCCTGGCAGGGGACCGTTTCAAAAGAGATGATCATCAGTATATTTTGGCCCGACAACCCTGTGCACGACGGGGCGGCTGTCATACGCGGAAGCCGGGTTCAGGAGGTGGGCTGCATCCTGCCGCTGTCCAAGCGCGACGACCTGCCGTCAAGCTATGGCACGCGACACCGAGCAGCGCTGGGGCTGGTTGAAAGCTCCGATGCCATGGTGGTCATCGTATCCGAGGAAAGCCGGGCCGTGTCGATTGCCCGGAAGGGACGGATCAGTCAGGTCGCAAACAAAGACCGCCTGGAACAGCTGTTGCGGACGCATACCGGAATTCGTCTGAAAGCCAAGCCGGGATTCATGAACGAGGGTCTGGAGTTCGCACTGGCGGGAATCCTCTCCGTGCTCATTGTCACAGGCATCTGGTTCAGCATTACCCGCGGCCAGGACATCCTGGAAACCTTTGACGTTCCGGTCGAGTACGTGAACCGCGCCTCGCAGCTGGAAATTATGGACACATCGACAACGTCTGTTCAGCTTCGCCTCAGTGGGTCGCGCTCCATTATCGGCGCCATTCGACCCGACCAGCTGCGTGTGGTCATCGACCTGAGCCAGGCTGTAGACGGGAAAAACAACATCCCCATCAACAACGACAACTTAACCCTGCCCCCGGGTGTTATCCTCAATGACGTCAATCCGCACATCATCGAAGTGGCAATGGATGTGCTGATCGAGAAAGAGATTCCGGTTCAGGCAGACTGGATCGGGCTGCTGAATCCGGCCCTGATACTCACCGAAGCTGTCATCACTCCCGAAAAGATCAACTTCATCGGCGGCAGGAATCTGCTGGACAGCATACGCACCATCTACACGGAAAAAATCCCGGTGGACCGGATTACCCGGTCGGAAGAAATCACCGTTTCACTCGATTTTAATCCGGCCAAACTCAAGATCTCTTCCGGAGACAAAAGCAAAGTTGCCGTCCGCTTCACCGTGACAAGCCGGCTGCCGCCATAACCTGACAAGGCAAAAGGACGGATATGGTGCATAAGATCCGCCCGACGAAATTCTGGTTGCGTTGCTTGCTTCTGCTGGCATGCATCGTCGCGCTTTCTGGCGGGTGCGCCCCAGAAAAAGATTCTCGCCTTGAAAAGATCTGGAATGCCGGCCAGATCACCTTCATCACCGACAACAATGCCCACTGCTACTTCATTTACAAAGACCAACCGGCCGGTTTCGAGTACGAATTGGCCAAGGCTTTCGCCGATTATCTCCTCGTAGACCTGCAGGTGCGGACTCCCGGCTGGGACGATATGTTCTCGCATCTGCTAAACGGCCACGGAGACGTTATCGCCGCCAGCCTCACCCGGATCCCAAGCCGGGAAAAACGCATGGCCTTTTCCGATGCCTACCTAACCATCCAGCAGTTCATCATCATCCACAAGGACAACCGGGGCTTTTTCGGACCGGAGGACCTCCACGGAAAACAGGTGCACGTCCGAAGCGGAACATCCTATCAGCAACAGTTGAAAGAACTGCAAAAGGCAGGCATCGACCTGCAGATCGCACTTCACAAAAACGTGCCGACCGAAGAACTGATCCGCCAGGTGGCGGAAAAGGAAATCGGTATCACTGTGGCCGACACCAACGTGGCGCTGCTCAACCGCCGGTACTATCCGGATACAGTCATGGCGTTTCCCATATCCGGCCGGCAGTCTTTGGGCTGGGCGGTGCGCGAGGGTGACTCCGAACTGCTGGAGGTGATCAACCGGTTCCTGGCTAACATTTCCGAAGACGGCACCTTCGAAAAGATCTACCAGACGTATTACTCCCGCGTTGAGTTGTTTGATTATGTCGATCTCAAGACGTTCCACCGCCGGTTGGACACACGACTGCCCGCCTACAAGTCCGCTATTCGCAGCGAATCACGGCGCCATGGATTTGACTGGCGGCTGGTAGCTGCCCTGATCTACCAGGAGTCGCATTTCGATCCCGCCGCCGTCAGTTACACCGGCGTGCAGGGTCTCATGCAGTTGACTGTCGCGACAGCCAGGGAAATGGGTGTCACCGATCGCACCGATCCTCGACAGAGCATTCGCGGCGGGATTAAATACCTCTCTACCCTATATCAACGCTTCGAAGATATCGAAGATGACGCCGAACGCATGCTCTTCACGCTTGCCAGCTACAATGTCGGCTATGGGCATGTGAGAGATGCACAGCAGTTGGCTGGAGAAAAAGGATTGGACACAAAGAAGTGGAGCTCTCTGCGACAGACCCTTCCCTTGTTGCGGTATCCGAAATACTACCGCCGCACGCGCTCCGGTTATGCCCGCGGCACGGAGCCGGTTCGCTACGTGGATCGGATTCTCACTTACTACGACGTCCTTCGCCGCCGCTCCCTCACATGACCAGGGGAATACCTGAGATCTACAGCTCTTCCGGTATGAACGCCACCACATCGTCGATTGCATCGGCGTCGGCAAAAAGCATCACCAGCCGGTCGATACCCAGCGCGTTCCCGGAGGCCGCGGGCATGTGCTTCATGGCCTGCAGAAACCGAAAAGGCATGGGGTAGGTCGGTTTGCCGGCATACCGGCGCAGGTTCTGCTCCCACTCGAAACGGAGCTTCTGTTCGGCCGGATCGGTAAGCTCTCCGAAAGCGTTGCACAGCTCCAACCCTGCGATATACAGCTCAAAGCGTTCAACCAGCCGTTGATCCTCGGCCTTGCGCCTTGCCAGCGCACCGCAGGCAACAGGATAATCATAAAGGAAAAGCGGACCGAGTCTTCCGAGTCGATCTTCGATCTCCAACGCCAGGACTTCATCGAACCGATTCTGCTCAAGTGCGTCAGCGAGCGACAGCGATGCGTAACGAGCAAATGCGTCCTCAACGGTCATCCGCTTCCAGGGCAATGTCAGGTCGATCTGGGCTCCACTATAAACGATGCGATCTCCGGCACCCGTATCCCGGGCGATATGCCGGATGAGAATCTCGCATTCGGTCATCATCTCCCGGTAGCCGGTACCGGCCGCATACCACTCCAGCATGGTGAGTTCCGGCAGGTGCCTGCGGCCCCTTTCATTGCGGCGGTAACATTTGCATATCTGGAAAATCTTTGGATAGCCGGCGGCCAGCAAGCGCTTCATGCACAACTCTGGAGATGGCTGCATATACCAGCTGCCGGAGGGCTGGGCGTCGATGCGGGCCTCCGGTGCCGGAGCCGGTATCCGGTTGGGCGTATCCACCTCCAGGTACCCGTTATCCGTAAAAAACGCGCGAATCGACTGGATAACGCAGGCGCGCAGTTCGAGGTGTTTCCGGATTCTCGTCTGCCGGAAGCTCAAGCGGATCCTTTTTTCTGGTTAAACTGGTTCAAGGTGCGATCCTGCAGGCAAACCAGGGGAAAAGCGGTCGTATCGGCCGCTTCAAACCAGTCGTATCCCTGTTGGGCGCAGCTGTTGCAAGCTTTGCGGGGAATGTGAATTGCCAGGATCCGGTGGCCCCGGTCCGAAATCGAGGCAATCTGCCAAGCCCCTGCGCAGTCCCGGCAAAGGCGATTGATTTCCGTCTGGGTTTCCCGAATACCGTCCGTATCATAAAATACCGACCGGGTGCGCTCTTCGATTCCGGCTTTTCGTCTGAGCGGTTCGCGTCGTTCTTCTCGCTGCCGCCAGTTGCCGAGAACCACGCCGGCAATTTTTTCGATAGTGCGGGTTACTTCGGCCCCCTGGCGAATTCGCAGCCGGTCATAATCGGGTTCGGTAACCCGGGAAAAATCGATACCGGCCATCGCCAGAATGATGCCGACATTTACGTACGGCAGGGCCCCCTCGATAGAATACCCGCCCTCCAGCACCGCTATGTCGGGCTGCAGCATTTCCGTTAGTTTGGCGTATCCCTGGGCTGAAAAGTTCATGTTGGTGATGGGATCCGAATAGTGGTTGTCCTGGCCGGCGGAATTGACCACCAGGTCGGGTTTGAAATCGGCCAGTATCGGCAGAACGACGTTCTCGGTTACATACAAAAACCCCTCTTCGGAAGTAAACGGCGGCAGCGGGATGTTCACGGTGGTCCCGAGGGCGTTTGGTCCGCCCTGCTCGTTGATAAAGCCCGAGCCGGGATACAGTGTGCGTCCATCCTGGTGAATGGAGATAAAAAGGGTGTCGGGATCGTTCCAGTAGATATCCTGGGTACCGTCCCCGTGGTGGCAATCGGTATCCACGACGGCCACACGGTCGATTCCGTAAGCCTTTCGCAGAAACTCGATCATGACAGCCTCGATGTTGATGTTGCAGAAACCCCGGGAGCCATGCACCACCCGCATGGCATGATGCCCGGGCGGACGAACCAGCGCAAAACCGCGATCCACCTCACCATCTAGTACGGCCATGCCGATGGTTTTTGCCCCGCCGGCACTGATGAAGTGCGACTCGGTTGCAACGCTCCAGACGTCGGGCACGCAAAAATGAACCCGCTGGATGTCTGTTACGCTCACCGTGTCGGGTTTGAACTCAACGATGCCGTCGATATCGAAGAGTCCTTCCTCCAGCACCTGGTCTTGGGTGTAGAGCAGGCGCTCTTCCCTTTCCGGGTGAGTGGGACTGATGGCCCAGTCGAACGCCGGAAAGAAGACCAAACCGGTTCTATTTTTTGCCTTCAGCATGGACATCTCCAGACAGCTGGGTCCCGTGTTGATTGACGGGTGAAGTCCGCAACGGACTGCAGTCCCGGCTCCCGACCGGCCCCAAAAAGGTTCCCCCGGCGCCGATGGGTATTTTATCTTCTACTGCCGGCTTGTATACTAGTTCGCCAGGCGCGCAGCGACCGTTTCACAATCCATGATCAAGCCCGGTTTGACCTGCACCCTCACACGGATGTTTTTCCCGGTGGTCACAAACCCTCTGACCATGTTGAATTGCTGGCGTTCCAGCACCTCGATTTCAAGCTCCGGCATAACGGCGCCCATCTGCCGGGCTTTCTTCTTAAGCAGCTCTGCGGCTGTGCGGAGGGCATCTTGGTCCGTATACCCTTTTCCTACCTTCTGCTCAAAGTCTTCTTCCGGGGCCAGTACGGTGCCAATCTCGGTGTCGGCAAATAGGGTAACCTCACAAGTCGTGCGAGCCAGCGCAGCACCGATGGCATTGGCCACCTGGCATCTCGGTACCACCTGCACCGTAAAATCGACCATTTTCCCGATCTGCTCTGCGAAGTAGGAAGCCGGTCCTCCCATTACCAGCAGATGGGCCGGCCGAATCCGGTTGCCCTCCTGTATTTCCTGCAGGGTGTATACCGGACGGCTATTGATGCGATCGACCAGAGAATTTGCTTCTGCCAGAATACCTCGGCAAGCGTGCTCGAAAACCTGTCTGGCAAGCTCTTCGGGGTCAGTGCCACTGCCGGCGGCCAGCGCCTGATATCCCTGCAAGGACTTGTGCCGATCGCCGCCGTTCATTTTCCCGAGCACAAACAAAGCATCGGTGGGAGTGGGATGCGTACCCCCATAAGCCAAGGCAGCACTGATTCGCTCGGGTCCGACCCGGATATTTCCCCCTTCGATCCGCACTACGCTGTCGCCGCCGATGCCTATGGATCGGGTTTCCAGTGATCGGATCAAGGTTCGGTGCCCTCCGATGCGGGCGCCGAACGGGTGAAGCTGCGGCACCCTGTTGCGAATTACGGCAATATCGGTCGTCGTGCCGCCGATGTCCATCACCAGCGTGTCCGCATCGGCGGGTGCGAACGCCACTGAACCAATTACACTTGCCGCTGGACCGGAAAGGATGGTCTGTCCGGGAAATTCCATGGAAGATTCCAATGACATGGTTCCACCATCGGCTTTAAGAATGTAAATCGGTACATTCAAACCCTTTTCGGTCAAAGATCTGTTAACGGCCTGAAAGAAAGTCCGGTGAATCGGATAGGTGGCGGTGTTCAGATAGGCAGTGGCGATGCGACGGTTGAAGTTGAGTTGGCCCGCAATCCTGTGACCTGTAAAAATCCGTTCGAAGGACCCAGCAAGAAGGTTTTGAATCGTGACCTCGTGCGCGGGATTGCGAACCGAAAATTTTCCGACCACGCCCACATGCCGAATTTCCTCTTTTTTCAAAACCTCGGCGATTCCGCGAATTTCGTTCTCGACAAGGGGACGGATTTCCCGACCCCGGTGGTCGATGGCCCCGGAGACGGTGAAGTAATGCGGATTGGTACGAAACAGTTCCGGGTCAAGCCCGGGTCCAGCGGAAACGATCATCCCCACCGGCGGTATTTGCCCCTGTACGATGGCGTTGGTGGCGAGGGTGGTGCTGAGAACAACGCGTCGGATCTCCGCAAACCGGACACCGGAAGTGATCTCGTCCAGGCTGTGCAGGATCGATTGAAAGAGGTCTGCCGGGTCGGTCGGGACCTTGATTTCCTTGATCAGTCCTTCCTGCCCGAAGAGAACAACGTCCGTGTGGGTTCCGCCGACATCCAGACCGATGATCATAAGTGTCCCGTGCTTCGGAGATATCCGGATTGGGTAGTAAAGAAACCTGCGCCGGCTCAATTTACCGAATTCCAGATTTGATGTCAATGAACCGCAAGCCCGACGGAAGTGCTGAAGTGCTACCGACCGATGATATCACCGGTCGCATCGACCGGCACAGATCACCGCCGGCTACTTGCTGCCGATCAGAATGCCCGAGTCATTGGGGCTGTCGAATCGAACGCGACGGATCTGATTCAATCCGGCATCTTTCATCATCTGTCGCAACTGTCCTTCCGGGTAAGCCTGCCCGGATGGTGTGCCCAGCAGCATGTTCAGCGAGAAAAGTGCCGGGAATAGCGGGCGGTCCATGGTGTCGTCAAGGATGAACTCGTGAATGATCACCATTCCGCCGCCGGTCAGCGCCTTGACGGTTTTGCTCAAAATCCGCCTGCAACCATCCGGTCCTTCGCCGTGCAGGATATGCGACAACCAGGCGACATCATATCCGCTGCCGATATCATCCTCGAGGAAGTTGCCCGGTCGGAACGCAATTCGGTGGGACAGGTCGAATCCGGAAATCGTTTTCTCTGCAAACGGCCGGGTTGTCGGAAAGTCGAAAACGGTGGCGGTCAGCCCGGTATTCGACCGGCAGAAATGAATGGCGTAGGTTCCGGGACCTCCGCCCAGGTCCAGAAGATGTTTGCGGCCGCTCATATCGATCTGCGGCACGATGCGGGGAGCCAGAGTCATGGCCATGTTGAACATGCCCATGAGGAAATTTTCGCGCCATTGTTCCCCTCTGCCCGAGCCTCTTTCCCGGACCGGCCTGCCGCTGCTCACCGCCTGGTCGAGGCGGGTCCAGGATTCCACAAGCTGATGGTGATGCATCATAATATAGCCCAAATACTGCGGGCTCTCCCGGCACAGATAGGCCAGCCCGGCTGCTGTGTTGGCGTAACGCCCGTCTTCTTTCAACAACAGCCCCATTGCCGCAAGGGCATCGAGAAGGCGCTGCATGCCCCGCTCGGCACATTCGAGCTCGCGTGCTACCTGCGATCCCGCCAACCGCTTGTCGCCTATGGTCGAAAAAACACCAAGCTTGATCCCTGCGTGCAGCGTGCCGGTTTTCCAGTGGTGTCCGGAAAGCTCCAGCAGCTTGCCCGGATTCCATTCAGTCGGTTTCATAATCTGACCTCAACGCTTTGGCACCTGAGTTTGCGGCCCAGCTGCTGTTTTCAGCAAAACCGCCCATCGAATCAACACCGAATGCGATAGCGCCCACCGTGAAAGCGATCTACTCCCGCCTGCCACCAAGCTGTTGCGTTGGCGACGGCCGACGCTGGTTCGGTTCACCTCCGTTTTCCCCGCATCAGGCTGTGGTAGGCGTCGATTAGCTTGATGAACGACTCGTGGCGGCCTCCCTTGTCCGGGTGCAACGTCATCGCCTTGCGGCGGAAAAGTCGCGCCAGATCGGTTCGGGGCATCTGCTGGAGCTGCGACCGGTCCACCCCAAAGATGCTGCTGGCCTGGTCCAGCGACACGTTTTTTCGGCCACCCGACTGCGGCGGCCGATACCCCTTTCTGCGGTTGATGAACTGGCGCATGGTTTCAGCCATAAAATCCTGGGGCTGAAAATCATAATCAAAAAACATCACGACGTAGCGGATCAGGTAGTCGTGAAGGCGCTCATTCGGCTGCATACCGCTCCAGAACACCGGATCGCCGTTGAGGTTGCAGATCTGTTCGATGAAATATCGATCCACATCCGTTTGATCCAGGAATTCCGGGGTGGTTTTGGCAAACGACTCTTTGAAAAAGGATTGGACATCGAAAATACTGTAGGCATACGTTTTTACTTCTCGAACATGCAGGTTGCGCTCCATTTCGATGAAATTCTGCTCAATTTCATCTCGCGATTTATGATCCAGCCGTTTGAAAAAGCGGGCAGGGATTCGTATCGAGCCGCGCGGTTGCGTCCGGCCGGTCTTTAGAAAATAGAACCGACGCCTGTCGAAAAAGTGGTAGGGACCGCCCCTTTCTCTTCGGCCGCTGCGCTTAAATCGCCGGTAGTTCAGTTCTCTATGCCGAAAGGTTTCAAGCGCCCTGCGAATTCTCGGTTTCAGAAACCGCCAGAAAATCTCATCCAGGTCGGACTCTTTCGGTTCACAACCCCTGTGCGCCAATGCCTCGCGAACATCTTCGTGAATGTAAAAAGAATTGCCCCCGGGATAGACGATATATCGGGTCGGGTCCGCTCCCAGATCGAACAGATCGCGGCTGCGCAGGACATTTCCGTCCCGGTAGGATTCACGGATGGCATAGTGAAGTGCTCCCTGAATTTGCTTTCGTGCCAGATACAAAGGCTTCACTCGTTAGCAGGTTTGCGGCAATTGAGCTTCAACTTCAGCAGGGAAAGCAGCGGGGTCGGAGGCAGAACCGCCCCGGCTGCAAGCGGTTTTGTCATCATCAGCCTTGATGGTCGAACGGCGGGCAGGGGCTACTGGGTGACGTCGAATTGAACGGTTTCAAGGCTGTTGCCATCGGCGTCGAGGACCTCCACACGCCAGGCACCTGTTTCATGGGCCTGTATGACCTTTGAGCTGTAGGTACGCCAATTGCTGCCGTTGACAGCCAGGGTCACCCGGGCGCGCTCCGCGTCGCCATAGTACCAGGCATGAACAACCTGCGTCGGTTCCTCGGCTCCGACGATCCGGGTGTAGAAGTAGAGTCTGCCGACCGATGCGGAGAAGCTCACCGCGCTGTCAACCGGCTGACGGTCGACCACATTGGAGCAGACGACCGCGTCCTCCACCTGCAGGTCGGCGGCAATTGCCGTGCTTGCCGGAAACACGACCAGCGACAACACAATAAGGGCTGAAGCTAGCTGATCCGTTCGCTTTTTCATTTTTCGACCTCCTGTAGGCAATAGATGGCTCAATGGTGAACAGTATAAGAATAAGCCCGATTGATGCGCAGTCAATTCAAAGGGCGGCGATGGCTTCGGGCGCAAACCGGTCGCCGGTCGGTCTTGTCGGTTCGAATTATACCATGGATTGGAATCCGACTCCAATATTGGCCCACGATCTGCTATAATATGGCAGGTTCGCCCTCCATCCAACCGCCGGTGAGCCTGAATCGTCAACATTCGATCCCGCATGGCGCGACCTGTGCCGATCTGCAGGCGCCTGCAGCGGCAGCTTTATCATTATGACCGTACTGAAAAACAAAGCGTTTCTGATCAGCAGCATCCTTTGTGCAGCCACTTTCCTGGCGCTGCTGGCTGTCCGGCTCGATCTGTTCAATACTGTCCTGCATACCCGGGGGTTGCCGACCGGTGTCGCCCCTGCTGCTGTCGCGGAAAGAGACAGCTGGCTGAATATCTTTCAGGAAAGCGGAAAAATCGGATACGCCCACAGGCGACTGTCGCGCACCGCGGACGGCTTTGCCATCGAAGAGTCCGTTTTTATGCGTATCAACACCATGGGCATGGTTCAAAACATTCACGTGGAAACCCGCGGGCAGCTATGGACGGACTTTTCGATGCAGGCGGTTCAATTCCAGATTCGATCGGGTCGCTTCAGTTTTTCGGCCCGCGGAAAGATGGAAAACGGCGTGCTCGATATTACCACCGAAAGTGCAGGCAGCCAGCGCAGCTACAAGATCCGCCTGCCCGATACGCCTTATCTGGCTGCCGGGCTTCTCGATGCCCTCCACGCCTCCGATTTGAAACCGGGAGATTTTTTCACTTTCAACATCTTCGACCCGGTGAGCATGGGACCGCAACCGGTCAAGGTAAGCGTTATCGGTACCGAAGATGTACAGGTGATGGGCACTGTTCACTCGGCCACCAAGATTATGCTGAACTTCAAGGGGGCCAATCAGTTTGCCTGGCTTGACGATAAAGGCGATGTCCTGCAGGAGAAAGGGCTTTTAGGGATGCGGTTGGAAAAGACCTCCCGCCGACAGGCACTGGCCGATATTGGAACCGGTCCGCGCGGCGATCTCACCGACATTTCGTCGGTGGCTTCCAACGTGGTGTTCGAACAGCCGGACTCTCTGAAGCAGCTGACCATCACCGTCAACGGCATCGACCTCGAGCAGGTGCATCTTGACGGCGGTCGGCAGTTGCTCCTCGACAACCAGGTGACAATCGTCAAAGAGGATTTACACCAGCTGGCGCCGAGCCTGGAAGCAAAACGCCTGAAGCTTCTGGAGCAGATATTTCTGCAGCCGAGCCCCTTTATTCAGTCCGACCACAAGAAAATTCGGGACCTGGTCGACAAAATTCTGGAAAACGGCACCGTCAAGCCGCTGCACCGGGCGCAACAGCTGCTGGGGTGGGTCTACAACAATATCGACAAACGCCCCGTTCTTTCGCTACCGGATGCCCTGTCGACGCTGGAAAACAGGGAGGGAGACTGCAACGAGCATGCCGTGCTGCTGGCGGCCATGGCCCGGGCGGCCGGAATCCCGGCCCGGGTTGAAACCGGCCTGGTTTATCTCAACGGTCGATTTTACTACCACGCCTGGAATCTGCTCTACCTGGGCAAGTGGGTAACCGCCGACGCGGTATACAATCAGCTGCCGGCCGACGTAACCCATATCCGCTTCACATCCGGCAGCCGACAACAGTCTGATCTGATGGGCGCATTGGGCCGCGTTCAGATCGAAGTCGTCGATTGGCAGCCGATTGGCCGGGGAGGTTGATGCGCGGCGATGATCGGATGGCGAAAACAGTGGACGACGTGATCGTTGACCATGCCCACCGACTGCATGTAGGCATAGCAGATGGTGGGACCAACAAATTTGAACCCCCGCTTCTTCAGATCCCTGCTCATTCGATCCGATACCGCGGTCATGGCCGGAATTTCGGATATCGACCGCCACCGGTTCTGCAGGGGCACGAAATCGACATATCGCCAAATAAACCGCTGGAAACTGCCGTACGCCTCTGAAACAGCCAAAAAAGCGCGGGCATTTTCCACAGCCGCCTCTATTTTTAGCCGGTTGCGCACAATCCCGGTATCGGACATCAACCGCCGGACATCTGCAGGTCCGTATGCGGCCATCGTTTCGGGATCGAAGCGGTCGAAGGCCTGCCGGTAATTTTCCCGCTTTCTGAGGATCGTCAGCCAATTCAGGCCCGCCTGCGCGCCTTCTAGGACCAGCATTTCAAACAAGCGCCGGTCGTCGTAGGCGGGCAGACCCCATTCCTGGTCATGATAGGCGACATACAGGGGGTCCTGCCCGCACCAGTCACAGCGCACCATTTCGGCTCCTCACGTCAGCGACCGGAACAGGGACTTTCCCGGATCCGGTCGCTGACCTTCCTGCTCCGCCACCCACGCATCATAGGTGGCCTGTATCTGCCGAATGTGTTCGGGGATATGGTTCGTGTAAATGGTAAGCCAGTCGTCAAGGGTCATGCTGCCGCTTTCCGGATGAAAAATTGTGCCGGACCAGGCACTTTCCGGCAGGGTCTTGATCAGGCGAAAGCTCATTTTCCGCAGGAGGCCAAACAGCTCCACGGCCTCGGTAGCGCTTTGTTCATGATAGCGCAACGATGCGGCCCACTGGTTTTCATCATACGCCATGATCGACTTGCCGGGCTCGGCAAGAAAACACCGGCAGCGGATGTAACTGTTGGCTTCACTGTCGGCGATATGAAGAAGGATTTCGTGAATACTCCACCGATCGGGACCGGGTTTGTATTGCCACATTTGTCGCGGAAATTCACTGAGGGCTTCCGCGAGCTGATCGGATGCACGGCCGTAGGATTCGATTTTTGATTTGCGCTCGTCGGCGGTCATACGTTGCTCCTTTCTTTGCTCCGGTATATCGTTTCCTGTTAGCCGATCGCCGCCAACAAATCAACGACGGAAAGATAGCTTCCGTCGATCGGCGTCCGCCGCCGAAACCCCTGCACCTTTATCGATTCGAAAATTATTGGTATAATAAGCAGATTCGTTCGGTAATTTCCGGTGGTTGTCACCGCCGGCAGGAAAGATTCGGAGCTTATGATTGAACTGTCTGAAATCACGAAAAAATACATTTCATTTGTCGCTGTCGACAACCTGACACTGACTGTCAACAGGGGGGAAATCTTCGGTTTTATCGGCCCGAACGGCGCCGGCAAGACCACAACAATCAAGATCATCAGCGGCATCATGCAACCCACATCGGGCAGCATTCGCATCAACGGGATCGACGTCCGCCAGAATCCGGTGGAAGCCAAGCGTAATATCGGATTTATACCGGATCGGCCCTACCTTTACGAAAAGTTGACTGGAATGGAGTTTCTGGGGTTTACCGCCGACATGTACGGCGTCAACGGTAACGGGTTCAGGGAAAAGGCGGTCAGGGAGCTCAAGCGCTTTTCCCTCTTCGACTGGGCCGATGAGTTGATCGAATCTTACTCTCACGGCATGCGGCAGCGATTGATATTCGCGTCAGCGCTGGTTCACGACCCCAAGGTGATCGTGGTCGACGAGCCGATGGTGGGGCTCGATCCGGCTGCCATCATCATGGTTAAGGATCTGTTTCAGCAGCTTGCCAGCAGGGGCGCAACCATCTTCATGTCGACCCACACGCTCAAGGTGGCCGAAGATGTCTGCGACCGCATCGGCGTCATCCACCGGGGTCGCCTGATTGCCACCGGCACCACCGAAGACTTGCAGCGAGAGGCCGGTGTTTCCGATGCCGACCTTGAGAAAGTGTTTCTGAACCTTACATCCGGACAGCAAATGAGGCTTCCGTCGGATCCAGCCGGCGGCTGATCCATGCCTTGCCACAGCGCTCTTCGGGTATTTTTCGAGTGAAACGATGCCCCCGATTTTTACACTACTGAAACCGAGATTTCTGTCTTTCCGCAATACCGGGCGATCGAAGGCACGGCGGGGCGGAATTCTGCGAATTTTGGGCCTGGCAGCCGTCGGGCTGACGTTCTGGGGCGGTCTGTTGGCCCTGTCGCTGCGGGTGCTGATCTACTTCAGGAATATCGAGGAAATCGGCGACATTCTCAACCACAAGTTGCTGTCAATGATGCTGATCACCGCCTTTGCCCTGCTGATATTCAGCGCCATCCTAACAGCACTGTCCAAACTCTACCTGTCCAGAGATCTGTTTCTGGTGCACTCCATGCCCGTACCCTGCTCCCACCTGTTTACCGCCAGGTGGATCGATTCTACGGTCGACAGCAGCTGGATGGTGGTCATTTACACCCTGCCGGTTTTTCTGGCATTCGGCATCGTTTACCACACCGGTCTGTTTTTCTATGCTGCCTGTTTGCTGACCATGTTCTCAATGGCACTGTCCGCATCGGGGATCGCCACAGCGGTGGTGATGCTGGCCGTGATAATGGTTCCGGCCAGCCGGATGAAAAGCATCTTCATTTTCATAGGCATTCTATTTTTCGTGATGCTCTACCTGGCCATTCGGCTGCTGAAACCCGAGACCCTGGTGGACCCGGAAGTCTTTGATACGGTCATGATCTACATCACGGCCTTGAAAACACCTTCATCGCCCTTTTTACCGAGCAGCTGGGCCTTGGACGGCATCAGCGCAGCCCTGGATGGCAATACGGGTGAAAGTCTTTTCCAGCTTGGCCTGCTGCTGAGCTTCTCCGGCAGCCTGCTGTTTCTCAACATTATTTTGGCAGATTTGATTTACAATCGGGGATTTTCCAAAACCCAGACCGCCCAGTCTCGGTTGATCAGAACGGGCAATTTGCTGCAGCGCTTCACCGGTTTCCTGCCCGGGCCGATCAAGGCGCATACCGAAAAAGAGCTCAAGAGCTTTTTCCGCGACCAAAGCCAGTGGTCCCAGTTGTTTTTAATCGGTGCTCTGGTGGTGATTTATATCTACAACTTCAAGGTGTTGCCTCTGGAAAAGTCGCCCATCCAGACGGCCTACCTGCAGAATCTGCTTTCGTTTCTGAACATGGGCCTGGCGCTTTTCGTTCTGACCGCCGTTGCGGGACGATTCGCCTACCCGGCGGTCAGCACTGAAAAGAACGCGTTCTGGCTGGTGAAATCTTCCCCCGGGACAATCCGCGGATTCTTGTGGACCAAGTTCTTTATCTACTACATCCCACTGCTGGTCCTGACCGAACTGTTGATCCTGATCACCAATGTGTTGCTTCAGGTAACACCGTTTATGATGGTTTTGTCTACAACCACCGTGTTCCTCCTGGTACCGGGGATCGTCTCGATGGGCATCGGCTTCGGCGCTGCCTATCCGGATTTTGCTGCGGAAAACCCGGCGCAGACCGTAACGAGTTTCGGTGGGTTGGTTTTCATGATCCTGTGTGCAGGGGTGATCGGCGCGGTAGTCATCGTCGAAGCCGGCCCGGTGTATTATATTTTCATGGCCGACTTCGGCGGAAGATCCCTGTCGGTTTTTCATTATGCCTGGTCCATCGGGTCTTTCCTGGCCGTTGTGACAATTGCGGTGGCGACCATCGTGCTTCCAATGCGATTCGGAGAAAAGCGGCTGGAGGCCTACCAGATCTAACCTACACCCTGCTCAGGGAACCATCCGGTCGCATTCCCTGCCGGGATTGAGGCCACACGAGCTGCCAGAGTGCCGCCGGCCCGCCGACCGGTCCACAGGCACGGTATTGAAAGTTGAGGACACCGCATGAAACCGGATAGCGATGACATCGTTTGGCAGGCGAATTCCGCAGCAAGGGCTGCGCGGGCCAACAAGGCGCTCACCGATGCCTTTTCGTCGAAGCATGTTACTGCCATCCGTGAATTTCACCGTGCGATTCCCGGCTACCAGCCCACTCCCCTGGCAGCGCTCTCCAAGCTGGCCGAGTTTCTGGGGGTCGGCGCCGTCTGGGTAAAAGACGAATCCTACCGGTTCGGCCTCAACGCCTTCAAAGTGCTGGGAGCCAGTTTCGCGCTTATCCGAACCCTGGAAAAAAAACTGCAGTGCGAACGCATACCGCTGGGTGACAAAAACCGGCAATCGGCTTCCCTGCGCAACCAGCTGGAAAATATTACCTGTGTGACGGCAACCGACGGCAATCACGGACGGGCGGTCGCCTGGGGCGCCGAGCAGATCGGTTGTCGCTCGGTGGTTTTCATGCCGGCCGGTTCCTCGCCAGTGCGGCTGGAAAACATCCGCCGGCACGGGGCCGAGGCCAGCATCATCGACGGCAACTACGATGACGCGGTCCGAATGGCAGCCGACCTGGCTGAACAAAACGACTGGCTGCTGATCCAGGACACGGCCCGGCCGGGTTACACGCAAATCCCCGAGCAGATCATGCAAGGCTACCTGACCCTGTTCGATGAAGCATTCGAACAGGTCGGCGAGCACGAGCCCACGCACGTTTTCATCCAGTGTGGGGTCGGTTCCCTGCCGGCATCCCTGCTGGCGTTCCTGGTCGAGCGTTACGGTGGCCGCCGACCCACACTGATATCCGTTGAGCCGACCCGTGCGGCCAGTTTCTATCGGTCGGTCGTCGCCGCTGACGGCAACGCCCACGCGGTGACCGGCAGGCTCGATACCATCATGGCCGGCCTGGCGTGCGGTGAACCGAGCTCTCTGGCCTGGGAGATTCTCCGGGATCACGGAGACATTTTTGTTGCCTGCCCGGACCGGGTCAGCGTTCGGGGCATGCGGGTACTCGGCAACCCCTTGCCGGACGACCGGCCAATGGTTTCCGGAGAATCCGGCGCAGTCACCCTGGGGCTGGTGTACGAAATCGCCACCGACCCGGCCAACCGGCATCTTCGGGAACATCTGCGCCTGGACCGGTCATCGCGCATCCTGCTGTTTTCCACGGAAGGTGACACGGATCCGCAGATGTACCGCAAGATTGTATGGGGTGACTGGCGGCCGCGGGCACCATAGCCAGCCATACAGGAAACCGGCAACGGGAAAATCCGTTGCAGAGCACCGGATGCACGTGGTATAATTTATTCAATATTACTAATGGGTTATTTTCGCCCGTACTGCGGCCCGAAATCGGATTTTTCCGGGCCGAGCGGTTGCGCCAGGTTGCCGCAACACCACCGTTTCTTTGGGGACAGTCCACCATCATGAGATCCGCCATCATCGGTCTGACCGGGGCCGGAAAGCAGACCGTATTCGAAGCGCTCACCTGCAGTTTCGAAGACCACAGCAGCCGGACCGAAGCCCGCATTGGAACCATTCGAGTGCCCGACGAGCGCGTCGATGTGCTCAGCAGAATGTATCGACCCCGTAAAACCACCTACGCCCAGGTGGAATACTTCCTGCCGGGCGCACACGCGGATAAGGGCAGCCAGCAAGGCACCGGTTGGTCCGCAGTTCGCGACTGCGATGCCCTGATTCATGTGGTGCGCAATTTCAGCAGCTACGGAACCGAACCCCCCTCCCCCTGGGAGGATTTCAACCAGCTGGATCAGGAGCTGATCATCGCCGATCTGATTGTCGCTGAAAAACGCCTGGAACGGCTGACCCTCGATCAAAAGCGGGGCAAAAATATCGACCCCGAGGAGCTGACACTGCTGCAGGCGTGCGTCCGCAGCCTGGAGGCCGAGATACCGCTGAGAAGAGACCAGCAGCTGGCCGACGCCCATCGGCTGAAAGGCTTTGCGTTTCTGTCGGCCAAACCCATGCTGGTGCTGCTTAACAACGAGGATGACGACGATTCGCTGCCGGATCTGCAGGGCCTTTCCGCCGGTGAGTTCTGCCAGGTGATTCGCGGAAAGCTCGAGCATGAACTGGCACAGATGAGTACTGCGGAAACACAAGAGTTTCTCAAAGAGTTCAACATCCCGGCTGCCGCCACCGATCGGGTGATCACCGCCTCCTATGACCTGCTGGGGCTCATCTCTTTTTTCACCGTCGGAGACGATGAAGTGCGCGCTTGGACCATCGGCAAGAATACCCGTGCCGTAGATGCGGCCGGCGTCATCCACTCGGATATGCAAAAGGGATTCATCCGCGCCGAAGTCTTGTCCTACGGCGATCTGATAGATGCCGGCAGCTATGCTGCTGCGCGCAAGCAAGGGACCGTGCGCCTGGAAGGCAAAACCTATGAAGTACAAGACGGCGACATCGTTCAAATCCGATTCAATGTGTAATCGAAACCACCGGCAGACAGTCTCCAACAAGGGATCGACAGGAGCGGTATCATATGGTTCCGGCAGATGCCGGATGTACATTGAGACCGTCGAAAACAAGTGAGTTTTTTATTCAGTCCATTTATCGCACCGCTGGTGATCGCTGCAGCCGCATGCGCTGCTTTCGCGATTCTGGCCTGGAGGCGTCCGACCCTGCCGGGCTCCAGGGCGTTTGTCTGGCTCGGCATGAGTATGGCCGGCTGGTCACTGGCGTATGCCATGGAGCTTGGCAGCCCGCTGCTGACCACCAAACTCTTCTGGGCCAAGCTGCAGTTCGTCTTTATCGCTGTCGTGCCGTTGAGTTGGCTGCTTTTTGTCCTCGCCTACACCGCCCAGACTGAAAAACTGTCAGCCCGCAACAAGGCGCTGCTGCTGCTCATCCCCACAACCACGCTGCTGCTCGTGGCCACCGACCACCTGCACGGCCTGGTAATCAGTCGCGTTGCCCTCCAGCGCCATGGTTCTTACCTGCTGCTGGTGCGATTTTTCGGGCCATGGTTCTGGCTGCATGCCGCCTTCAGTTATCTGCTGATATTTTTCGGCGCGATACTGATGATTCAGTCCATTATCCGTTTCCCGCATCGTTACCGGGGGCAATCCATTGCGCTGCTGACGGCTGCCCTGGTGCCGTTGGGCGGCAACGTGATTTACCTGCTGGGCCTGAGTCCCTTTGCCTCTCTGGACATCACCCCTTTTGCATTTACCATATCCGCGCTCGCTTTGGCCTGGGCCACATTCCGCGGACGGCTGCTGGACATTACCCCCGTTGCATACGACCAGGCGATCAAAAGCATGCAGGACAGCGTGTTGATCCTTGACGACCGCAACCGAGTGCTCGACGCCAACCAGGCCGCCTTGACGATACTGGCGAAAAGACCCATGCGCGTGGTAGGCGAGCAGGTGGAAAAGCTTTTGGCGCCATGGCCCAAGCTGCTTCAACACCTGCAGTCAGCTTCCGCCGGCCGGGAAGAGATCGTTATCCGCAACAAGAGCCGCCAGCAGTATTACGACCTGCTGATATCACCGATCTACTCCCGCGGTCAGTTGGCCGGGCGACTGGTCGTATTTCGCGACATCACGCGGCGCAAGCGCTACGAAAAGGCCCTTCAGGAAAGTGAAGAGCGCTTTCGCAGCGCTTTCGACCAGGCACTGATCGGGATGATGCTCATCGATACCGAGGGTGACTTTCTGGCGGTGAACTCCTACGTTTCCGACATGCTGGGCCTTTCTGTGGACGAGTTGCTGGAAATGAACCTGACGGACATCATCCACCCCGAGCACGTTCACATCGAGGCCAAAAGAAGAAAAGCGTTGATCGATGGCGACATCGAACAAATCCTGCTGGAAAAACGCTATCTGCGAAAAAACGGCGAAGTCGTCTGGGGTCGTTACAGCGCCTCTTTGCTGCGGGACGCACTGGGCGAGCCAATGTATATCGTTGCCCACCTGCAAAATCTTACCGAACAGAAGCAGATCGAAACCGAAAAACGCCGCCTGGAAATCCAGACCCAGGTGGCCCAGCGGATGGAGTCGATCGGAACGCTCGCCGGTGGAATCGCCCATGACTTCAACAACATTCTGATGAGCATCCAGGGAAATGTTTCCCTGCTGCGAAGCTCTACCAAAAACGACCAATCCGTCAGCGAAAAACTGCAAACCATAGAGCACTACATTCAAAGTGGTGCGAAGCTCACCCAGCAGCTGCTGGGATTTGCCCGCAGCGGCAAGTACGAGGTCAAACCGCTGTATTTCAACAGCGTCATCGAAAAAACCACGAACATGTTCGTCCGCACGCGCATGGGTATCGATATCAAAATGAACCTGGAGAAAAAGCTCTGGAAGATCAACGCCGATCACAGCCAGGTCGAACAGATTCTGCTGAACCTCTACGTTAACGCCAGCCAGGCAATGCCTCGCGGGGGAACGCTGTCGTTGGATACCGCCAACGTCTTTCTGGACGGCGCTTCCACCAGACCTTACCGCGTAGCGCCGGGAAAATACGTCAAGGTGTCGGTCACCGACACCGGCGAGGGAATAGACGCAGCCATCCAACAGCGGATCTTCGAGCCGTTTTTCACCACCAAGGAGATGGGGCGCGGAACCGGCTTGGGGCTGGCGTCGGTTTACGGCATCGTAAAAAATCACGGCGGGTACATCAACGTCTATAGCGAAAAAGGGCTCGGCACCACGTTCAACCTCTACTTTCCGGCCCTTGCTCGATCGGCCGCCGGCGAATTGCCCATCCCGCAGGCGATTGAGCGTGGCTCGGAAACAATCCTGTTCGTCGATGACGAGGCCATGATCCTGGCAACCGGCGAAGAGCTGCTCAAAGAGCTCGGCTACACGGTACTGATCGCCAACGGAGGTGCGGAGGCCGTAGGGCTGTTCACGCAAAAAATGGATGATATTGACCTGGTGATTCTCGATCTGGTCATGCCCGGGCTGCCCGGCAAGGAAACCTTTTTGCGTATGAAGTCGATCAATCCGCAGATCAAGGTGCTGCTATCCAGTGGGTACAGTATCAACGGAATAGTGGACGAGATTCTGCGGGAGGGCTGCGATGGATTCATCCAGAAACCCTTCAATGTCGCGCAGCTCTCATCCAAAATCCGCAGCATCCTGGATGCCGGAAATAGGGTGAATTGAGTTCTCCGCCGGCCTGCCCAGAAGTCCTGCAGGCATCTGACCCGGTTCGAGCGCCTGACTGGAGGTGAGTGCCCCAATAGCGGACAAAGGATAAGCAGTTTCCAGATATTCCATACGCACGGAAAATTTCCACATATTTATTGCCAGGCAACCAGCAAATTGGGAGTGCCAAGATGACTGACACCATCGAAATCTACGGAATAATCGGCGCAGGAGGGTTTGGACGAGAAGTCATGCCCGTTGCCCGTCAGATGATTGCAGGCTTTGATGATCCAAGAAAGCATGATTTGGTCTTTGTTGCTGATACTCTTGAAGAGCTAACCGTTGTTAATGGGCATAAAGTCATTAGTGAGTCAGATTTCATTGCCCTGGACGCAGCGAACAAATACTTTAACATTGCGATTGCGGATTGCAAGGCACGCGAACGCATTTCCAAGAAAATGCTGGCCGCCAATATCCAGCCCTTCAGCATACAGGCATCAAATGCTGTAATATTTGACAACAACGATATCGGCGAAGGAGCAATTCTATGCCCTTTCACTACGATTACATCCAACGCAAGGATCGGGAAATTCTTCCATGCAAATATTTATTCTTATGTAGCTCATGATTGTGCAATAGGAGATTTTGTCACGTTCGCCCCAAATGTTCATTGCAACGGAAAAGTTGTAATCGAGGATTACGCCTACATCGGAACAGGCGCTGTCATTAAAGACGGCACGGATGAAAAACCGATCATCGTCGGAAAAGGTTCGGTTGTTGGAATGGGTGCAGTAGTAACCAAAAACGTCCCACCGTTTACGACAGTTGTAGGAAACCCAGCCGCCGAGTTAACAAGAAAATGAGCCTAATAACCGTATCCACTGCGACCGGCAATTTCGCTGCGCTCCTTTGCCGGTCGGATAGGCGGGGCATTTAGATGAAACTCCTCATACTGCACAAGCGAACCGTAGATCCGATGGCAATGATATTGACCGCTGGATTTTTGTTGATCGCCCTTCTGTTTCGCGCTGGCCCTGCAATTGCAGATATTTATACTTGGGTGGACCAAAATGGCGTAACCCACTTCAGCGACACCCCGCCTCCAGCAGCGCAGAAAACACAAACCATAAAAATCCCAGAATATCCGCCCCCACCCCCTGGTTCTGACCGGCAGAAACCTGACATATTTGCAGAACCCGCCCCTGAAAAGACGATTCAGAATGAGACCCCCAACAAGAAGAAGCCCAGGAAACAACGCATCAATAAGGTAGAAATATTTACTACTAGCTGGTGAGGGTATTGTAAAAAAGCGGTCGCTTTTTTACGGTCTAAGCGCATCGGATTTCAGCAGTATGACGTCGAAAAAGACCCGAATGCAGCTGCCAGAATGTATGTACTCGGCGGTACTGGTGGGGTACCGTTTGCCGTCATAAACGGAAATCCGGTTCTCGGTTTCTCTGCAGAGACATACGAACGTGCCCTCGGCTTGCATCAATGATATGACTGTTTGAAAACGACATCAGCCGGCTTGTCGCTGGAGCAGTGACAAATAACCTATGCGGGCGTCTTCTCCCGAACGGCGGGCAGTCATGTCCAACGCATAAAAGATACAGATGGTAAAACATGCGCCTTCGCGATCATTGGATCAACCTGCTTTATAGAGCAGCGACGGGTACCCGGACATCCCGCACGCTGCTTACACCCATTGGAGTGGCGGTATTCGGTACGTTCACAGCATTGTTCGTTCTGGCCGCAGTATTTGTTGACAGGTTGCTGCATTTGCCGGGCCTGTTGCCGAAGATCTGGATCCTTCCGATCTCAATTTCTGTGATGGCTCCAGGGGCTGCAATAACGGCGTGGTCTGCGTTTCATTTTCTGAAGGTGAAGGGAACCCCTGTTCCCTTCAACCCGCCCCCTCAGATTGTGGAAACGGGGCCCTACCGGTTCGTCAGAAATCCGATGCTCACCGGAGTGTTTTTGTTTCTGTTCGGTTTGGGCTTCGCGTTCAATTCGGTATCGCTTTTGTTCTTCTTTACGCCGCTGTTCGTATTAATCAATGTGTGGGAGCTGAAGCAGATTGAGGAGCCTGAGCTGGTTAAGCGCTTCGGAAATGATTATATTGCATATCGCAACCGGACCCCGATGTTCATCCCGGGGCTGAGGCCGAAATCGGATCCCCCGGCCTGACATCTCTGGTCGGCAGGGACCAACTTGCACCCCACGCGGCTCATTTCGCTGAAATATGGAGGAAAAGATTATGCCGTATGTAAACATCAAAATCACCAGGGAAGATGTGACTGCCGAGCAAAAGGAGCGACTCATGCAGGGCGCCACCCAACTGCTTGTCGATGTTTTGGACAAAAACCCGAAGACAACAGTGGTGGTCATCGATGAGGTCGATACCGACAACTGGGGGATCGCCGGTCAGAGTGTTACCCGAATAAGGCAAACAGCCGAATAGGCCGGCCGTTCACTGAAGGGGGAATACCGCATTATGGATCCTGTTCAGGAACCGATCACCGGCAGGGAAAATCAGGGGAGCTTGTCCTCGTCGTATCAAGCCCTAGTCCCGTTTTACTGCGCGTTAAACTCCGGGGACATGCAAATGATGTCGGAAAACTGGGCGCAGGAGGCCGGCGGCAAGCCCGCTGTTGAGTTGAAGGGCACTTGCCACAACCGCCAAAGGTCTGGCAGATGCCAGGTGGTGCGACAAGACCGTAATGAATTGACTGCCACAGGGGAACTGGCTGTTGGACGATTACGGACAAGAAATAGCGGGTCTTTACCGTTATGCGAACTTTGCGAAAGATTCTCGGATTGATTTTTGCCGTGATGGCCTCATACGCGGCCATTCGCGGCATTTTGCTCATCGTTCCGGCATTGGCCGACTCCGGAGGCAAAACCAGCGGCAACCCCGGTTTATTTGGCAGCGGAGCGGTCTATCTCGGCATTTCCATGGAAGGCGTGGCGATTATCCTGGGTATGCTTGCCTATGCCTGCTTCCGGTCGCACAGGACGCCGCCCCGGCAACCAACCGAGCCGGAATCGTAGCCCCGAACGCTCTGGATTCGAATCAAACATGAACCGCTTCCACTGCCAATCGGAAAGATAACAGATGTTTTGTCCTGACTGCAAATCGGAATTCATCGAAGGCATCACCCGCTGCCCGGTTTGCCATGTGGCCCTGGTCGTCGCGCTGCCCGCCGAACCCCGACCGGAGTTCGTCGACTATGCCGAGGTGCTGGCCACCTACAATCCGGCGGACGTTGCCTTTATCAAATCGCTGCTGGAAGGCGAAGGGATACAGTACTTTTTTAAAGGTGAGCATTTCATGTACATGCGTCCGCTGGCAGACCCGGTGCGCCTGATGGTTCGGGCGGATCAGGCCGACGCTGTGCAAGAACTGCTGGAGGATGTCGAGCTGTCCATCACTGGCATCAATGTGGAAAAGAAAACCAAAAAGGACCACCGGAGGGAAACATAGCATGCTGGATCGCAACCAATCGATTTTGGTGGTGGTGGATGTTCAGGGTCAACTCGCCCAACTGATGCACGAAAAACAGGCGCTGTTTGCAAACCTGAAGTCGGTCATCCGCGGCATCCGGGCTCTGGATATCCCCATTCTCTGGGCCGAGCAGAATCCCCGGGGGCTGGGGCCGACCATCCCGGAAATTGCCGGGGAACTGGATGGACTGGAGCCGATCGCTAAAGTCAGTTTCAGCTGCTGGCAAACCAAAGCGTTTGCAGACGCTCTCGCAGCAGCCGGTCGCAGGCAGGTTCTGGTTGCCGGTATTGAAGCCCATGTATGTGTGTACCAGACGGCGATGGACCTGGCAGCCGCCGGTTACGAGGTGGAGGTCGTCGCAGATGCGGTGTCTTCCAGGAAAGCGGAAAACAAGGCGCTTGCCCTGCAAAAACTTCAAGGCGCCGGTGTAAAGATCACCAGCGTGGAAATGGCGCTGTTTGAGCTGCTCAAGGTCGCCGAGGGGAAGCCGTTTAAAAATATTCTTCAGATCGTGAAATAGCCATGCGGTTTCGAAGCTTTATGCCCGGTGATGCCGAGTTTTGCTTCCATCTGCGCAATCAAGCGTTTATCGACCTGTTTCGAGAAGAGTTGCAACCCGAAGGCGTGGCTGCAGCCGTCAATGCTTACCAACCAGCAGACTACACCCGCATGGCCGGGCAGGGCTCACTTTTTATCGTGGAGCAAAAGGGTCGGCGGGCCGGGTTTTTCTACCTCAAGCGCATCGAAACTGCGGTTGCCGAACTCTGCCTGATCTACATCGATCCCCGCCTTCATGGTCAGGGACTCGGCAGTGGCTGCATCGAATTCATCGACCGGTGGGTGTCTTCCCACTGGAAAGCAGTCTCCACCCTGATCGTTGACACTGTCATTCCCGGCTACAACGCTCAGTTTTATCAGAAGGTTGGATTTGTGCCCCTACAGCACACGGTTTGTAATCTGTCGGGAATGCCGGTAAAGGCGTTGCGGCTTTCCAAACAGGTGCTGCCGTCCTCTTGAGTGGACAAATTGCGGAGGTTACGACACCGGTTTGTCCGGCGGCAGGCGCAGCACAATCGGTATCGCCAGCAATCCCAACAGGGCACTGATCAGATAAGTCGTTCGCAGTCCGATGAGATCCGCCACAAAGCCGACCACCACCACCACCGCCGAACGAGCGATAAAGGCCATCATCATGAAAAAACCGTTGGATGCCGATGGGCTGCTGCGGGCATTCTCTTGAACCAAGGCGAGCATCACCGGGGTGGTCGACAGCAGGGTAAAGCCCACCAGCAGCAGTGCTGCAAAACGAATCCAGCCTCCGGTGGCCGTAAACAGCAGCAGGCTGAACGGAGCACCCAGCAGGGAAATCATCAGAATACGCCTGCGCCCGAAACGATCGCTGAGCGATCCGGACGCCATCACCCCGAAAACCCCGGCGGTTTCGAATACCGCCAGGCCTACCCCGGCCAGCCAGAGGTTGCCGGTATCCAACTTGATGAATGTCGGCAGAAACGTCGCCAGGGCTGCATGCATGAATCCGCGGAAGACCAGAATGCCGGTCAGCGGCACCATGATGTGGCGCATTTCCCGCCAGACACCGGTGAGGGAAGTCGGCGTAGCGCTCGCCGATCGGATCGGCACTTCGCGAAATCGGAGAAAAAGCCACAGGGAAGCGAAAATTCCCACCAGCATTACGGAATAAAATCGCTGCAGCCCCACCAGGGCGACCACACCGACCGCTGCCAGCGGTCCCACGGCTCGGGCCAATTCCCCGCCGGTCATAAAGAAACTCATACCGCGTCCCTTGCGCGAACCAGAAAGACGGGCGACCATCACCGGTGCCGGAACGTGGAAAATGGAAACACTCACGCCTGCAATGGTCAGCAGAATCAGCAACACAGCATAGCTCGGAGCCGCGCCGATCAGGCTCATGGAAACCGCGGTAATCATCGGTGCCAGGATGATAAAGTACCGCACGCTGATTCGATCGGCCAGGGTGCCCAGCATCGGGTTCAGCAGTGAAGGGAGCTGCAGTACCGTGGAAGTGAATCCGGCCTGGGTCAGACTCAGCGAAAGCTTTTCAATCAACAGAGGCAGAAGCGGCGAAAGGAAACTGGAGTAAATGTCATGAATGAAATGACACACCGACAGCGCCAGAACCTTTCCGGTCTGGAACTGCCCGTGGGCGTCACTGCCTTCGTCACGGTCGATCCTGGTGGCTTTGAAATTCATGGATGCTCGGCTATCGCCCTATCACTGAAGCGTTTGGGTTGATGTAATTTTCATCGATCTTTCCTTCCACCGTGGGCAACGATTCGAGCGGCGGCGGATGGAAGCCGAACACCACGTCGAGAAATTCCATTGTAATGCGAAAGGTAGCCCCCCACAGGCGGTCGGTCCGGCCGTCGCGTCGGTGGTGCAGGAAGCAGGCAAAGTTTCGGGTGCCATTCACGCGGGCCGATGCGGCGGGCACGTCGATCCGCAGCCGGAACCGGACGTAACGGGAAGGGTCGAGTAGTTCCCGAATCGGGATGGAAACGATCCGCTCCACCTCCCAGTTCGGGAAAAACCTCTTCTGTTTCGAAACCCAGCAGACCAGCGGATATATGGTTCGCTGAAACATGACAAGGTTTTCCGGCTGCAGCGGCCCCAACAATTTTACCCCCAGCGGGTTCAACCGCATCTCCTCTGCACTCTCCCGCAGGCCCGTGGCAAAAAGCAGCGCCAGTTTCCGGGACTGAAGGGGTTGCCGCCTGTGCAACGCCGGCCAGTGCTCCCAGCGCAGCAGGGGAGATCCGGGCAGCCGCAGCAGCACGGCCAGCAGCGGGTCCAGCCTGGGTGCGATGCTGCCGCCGGGGCAGCAAAGATCACCCGGCTGGCGGACTTTTGCCGATCGCTTGTTGAGAATCAGGCATGGTTCGGCAGTCGCCCGTCCGGACGGCGAGCAGCTGCATCCGAGTAGAAAAAGCACCGCAGAGGCCTGCACGGAGCGGATCGATGGCCCGACAGGCAGGTCGGCATCGGCGGCCGACCGCTGCAGCGCATCACCGATATGTTTGAGAAACGCAGGCTCGTCGTTGAGCAGCTGTTGCCAGGATGGCTGAAAACTAAAACCGGTGTTGTCCATCGACCTTTTGTTCCATTCGACGGCAGTGCCTGGATCCGGAAGTGATCGGGGGGCAGTGGACCGGCATCGAATCATTCGACCGGTTCGAAGCGGCCGGTAAAATGCCGTAAAAACTTCGGCTGGTAGACGAGGCGGAATCCATTGATGGCATCCCGGTGGTTCCAGACATTCTCAATGACCTCGGCCAGGTAGTCGAAGTGACTCTGGGTGTAGACCCGACGCGGAAATGCCAATCGGACCAGTTCCAGGGGTGCGGCGACTTCCTTTCCCTGTTCGTCAAACTTGCCGAACATCACGCTGCCGAGCTCCACGCAGCGGATACCTCCTTCCAGATAGATGGCGTTCACCAGGCCGATGCCGGGATACTGCAGCGGTGGAACGTGGGGCGCAAAGGCCCTGGCATCTAAAAAAACAGCATGGCCGCCGACCGGGCGGACCATCGGGACGCCGAGCGGAGACAATTTTTTGCGAAGGTACTGAACCGTTGCGTGTCGATAGACCTGATAGTCATAATCGAGGGCTTCCATTAATCCCACGGCGATCACTTCCAGATCCCGTCCGGCCAGGCCGCCATAAGTTGGAAAGCCCTCCCGCAGTATGAGCATATTTTTGAACTGCTCCGCCCAGCGATCGTCATTGCAAACCAGAAAACCGCCGATATTGGCCAATCCGTCTTTTTTACAGCTCATCGTTGCAGCGTCTGCATAGGAAAACATTTCACCGGCGATTTTCAGAAGGGTCGTGTCCGCATATCCGTCTTCCCGCTCGCGGATGAAATACGCATTTTCGGCAAAACGGCAGGCATCGATTACCAGCGGAATGTTGTGCTCGGAAAGGATGGTTTTCACCTCCCGGATATTGGCCATCGAAACAGGCTGGCCACCGCCGGTGTTGTTGGTCACTGTGATCATGCAAAAGGGAATGTTTTCGGGGCCGTATTGGCGGATACACCCTTTGAGCCGATCGGTATCCATATTGCCTTTGAATGGTGCAATGCGTGCCGGCTGCATCCCCTCGGCGCAGAGCAGATCCACCGCCAGGGCACCTGCAAATTCCATATTGGCACGGGTTGTGTCGAAATGGCTGTTGTTGGGAATTACCTGTCCCTTTTTCACCAGCACCTGTGCCAGGATACCTTCGGCTGCGCGCCCCTGGTGGGTGGGCAGCACATGCCGCATGCCGGTGATTTTTTTTACGGTGGATTCAAATTTCTTCCACGATTTGCTGCCGGCATAGCTTTCGTCACCAAGCATCAACGCCGCCCACTGATTGCTGGACATGGCACCGGTGCCGCTGTCGGTAAGCAGATCGATGCAGCAGTCTTCCGCGTCCAGCAAAAAGACATTGTAGTGGGCTCCAGTCAATGCCCGCTGTCGGTATTGACGGGTGGTGACCTTGATCGGTTCGGTCATCTTTATGCGGAAAGGCTCGATGATGGTGCGCATAGTTTCTCCTGGCCGGCAACCGCTAGATCGATTTCTTTATCGTGGCTTTTTCCTTCAAGCTGTCCAGATAGGTGTCGACTTCCAGCTTGAGCCTCTGCTGTTTCAGATGCTCCTGCAAGTCTCCCTTGACTTCCGCGTACGTCAGTGTCTGTTCGGGCTTTTTGTCAAACACCTTGATCAGGTGGTAGCCGAACACCGTTTCAACCACCTCGCTGACCTGGTTGATCTCCAGCGCAAATGCCGCATCCTCGAAAGGTTTGACCATCGAACCGCGCTTGAAGTATCCCAGGTCGCCGCCTTTGGAGGCGCTGGGCCCTTCGGAGTTTTCGCGAGCCAGGGCTGCAAAGTCTTCTCCCTTTTTGAGTCTGGCCTGGATTTTTTCAATTTTTTCCCCGGCTGCGGTTTTCTTCACTGCGTCGGCATCCGGTTCGACTTTTATCAAAATGTGGGAAGCCTTCACCTGCTCGGGCTGCTTGAACAGCTCGGGATGGGTATCGTAAAACGAACGGCTTTCTTCCTCTGTAATCTGGATATTGTCGGCCACGCGGATTTTTACCAACTCGTTGATGGCCAGCCCTTTTTCAATCTGTGCACGTATGCCGGCTTCGGTCATCTCCATCTGGTCAACCGCCTTTGAAAACTCCTCTTCGCTGGCAAATCGTTGTTTAATCTCACTGAATTGAGCATCAACCGCCGTGGATTCGATTTGCACTCCTTGCTTGCGGCTTTCTTGATACAACAACTCGGTTTCGATCATCCGGTCCAGAATCTGATCGCCAATCACCTTGGTCTGCTGTTCGTTCAAGGGCTGCCCGCTGCGGGCCATGCGATCCGAGTACAGTTTTACCTCCCTGTTGTAATCCTTGCGGGAGATGTCGATACCGTTGACCGTCGCCACTTTCCCTTCGGCGTTTTTTTCTGCGTCTGCGGCAAGCAGCGGATTCACGCCGGCGGTCGCCCAGGTGAGCAAGAGCAACAATATCAGCCTGGTAGCTTTCATAGGTTGGGTTTCCTTTTCTGTTTGAATTCTGGTATTGGTTGTGAAATATTGTATTGAACGTGTTTCCTGATTACTGTAAGTCGCAAGCATCTCCTTATCAACCGGAAGGATCGAAGACATGTGGGTTTTCACCAAGGAAGGGGTCTTTTCAGCTGTCTGGGACAAATACTGCCGCGGAGACGAGGTGATGATCCGTGCCCACTGCAAAGATGACCTGTGCCGTCTGGCCAAAAGAATCATCGGCTACTGCGATGACGGACTGATTTTCGAAGCCGAGGATGCTGATTACCGATACCGCATCAAGATTCCCAAGACCGTCTGGTCGGAATACCTGGCTGACTGTGCGCTGCAAATCGACTACCCTTCCGTTAAGAAAAATATCATACCAGATAACGACCCGCTGCGCAAAGATGCATATTACCAGGTGTGGGAAACGCTCTTTCGCTGGCGATCGAAAAAAGAGCAGCAGGGCCGTGCCGGCGACGATTCCCCGAAAGAGTCGCGGATGTCCATGCCGATCCGGTGGCAGCGCTGACAAAAACCCGTCAACTCCGGCCTGGAAAGTGGTTGCCGGTATGTAATCATTTGATCAAAGCTGCGAACAAATCGTGATTGGCGGCTGCGAATCCGAAATGGCCGGCTCGCGTTCAATCTGTAACCGTTGTTAAAAACCGATCTCTTTATCCGCAGACGATAATTGCCAAAGGCATTTGCGGTTCGAAGTAGAGAGGTGATATCAATGCCCATTTACGAATACCAGTGTCGTGGCTGTTGCCACTGTTTCGAGCACCTGGCACTAAAAGCCGATGAACCGGCTCCCGCCTGCCCGGAGTGCAGGTGTGGTGATGTTGAAAAACTCATGTCGGCCGGATGCGCACTCGCAAAGCAAACATCCACAGGTGCGGGCGGGTTGAGTCAGGCGGGCTGCGCCCCCCGAGGCTGATCGATCTGATTTTCCCCCGGTTCGGGGGAAGCATTCGGCAGAAAAGGATTACAACGTCTGCCTTCATCCGGTCGAATCATCCCGCCGCGGTAGGGGCCGATCAGCCGTAGAGCTGTTTGCACACGCTCTTCGGTTGCACCCTGCCCCGTTTTGCTTCGATGGTTGCTCATGCCTACGATACTTCTCATCCAGCTACCCATCCCCCAGCTCAACTACGGTCGACAGACCGGCAACATCCCCCTGGCAGCCGCCTGCTTGAAGCAAGCCGTAGCCGATCTGCCGGAAGCAACCGTGGAAATCCTGCCGGAAAGCATCGTCTCTTACCTGGCCGATGCGTCCCTGGTTAGCTTAATCACTGCACGTCGACCGCAAATAATCGGCTTTACCGTTTACAGCTGGAATGTCCGCCGGAGCCTGTATCTGGCTGAAATGGTCAAGTCGATCTACCGCCCCCGCATCGTATTCGGCGGTCCCGAGATAACACCGGACAATGAACTGATCGACTCGGAGCATGTGGACACCTATGTGCATGGGGAAGGGGAGGCCGTATTTCGGCGCCTGCTGCAAAACCCGCAGTCATGGGAACGCTTTCCGGTTGCCGCCGATACCGCGAAAGTTTTTGAAGCTAGCCCCAGTCCCTACCCGGATGGTCTGCTGGAACCCTGGGTGGAAGACCTGATGTTGCTGGAAACCCAGCGCGGTTGTCCCTATCGATGCGCTTATTGCTACTACAACAAGTCCCGGCAGCGCATCAGCGTCAAAGCGGAAGCACAGGTGATGCAGGCAGCCCAATGGGCCTGCGAAAATGGCATAGGGGAGCTGTATCTGCTGGACCCGAGCATTAACAGCCGGCCGGGGCTCAAAGGCCTGCTCAAAAAAATCAGCACGGTCAATGCCCGCCGCACCACTGCGCTGCTGAGCGAAATCCGGGCCGAATCCCTCGATGGGGAACTGGCGGATCTGTTCGCCGCAGCCGGTTTCAGCTGGTTCGAAATCGGGCTGCAGTCCACCAACCCGGCGGCGCTGACCGCCATGAACCGGAGAGCCGACCTGGCCCGGTTTCGCACCGGCGCGCGTTTGCTGCAACAGCGCGGGATTACCCCCGGCATCGACCTGATTGCGGGCCTTCCGGGAGATACCCTGGACGGTTTCAAACGATCGGTGGATTTTGTCGTCGACAGCGGCCTTCACGACGACGTGCAGGTGTTTCCGCTTGCGGTTCTGCCGGGAACCGAATTTCGTGCCAACAGTCGCTCATTGGGTCTGCGCTACGAGCCCGACCCCCCCTATCCGGTGATTGCCACCCCGAGATTCTCGGAGCAGGAGTTGCTGGCGGCCTTTGATTATGCCGAATCGCGACTCGACACCAACCTCTACCCGCTGCCGGATCTCAACGCTGCCTGGCGCAGCGCTCATCAGGCTCCCCTGGAACACTGCCGGGACGTTACGGTTTGCCTCGGTACGGATCACTACATCAGCAAGCTGGTTGTGGCCGGGCTGCGTCCGCTCTCTGATTTCAGCGGGATTGCCGGCCGATTGACCCATCCCTACCAGGTCATCATCGGCCCTCAGGTAAGCGACAACCGGCAATATCTCACCCGGATGCTGAACCTCCTGACAACGGCCAATCCATTTACCGCGCTGGAACTGGTTTTCCTGGAACCGGCCGGCCGCCCGGAAACAGGCGCACTGCTTGAGGCCGTTCACCTGCAAAGGCCCCAATTCCTCGATCATGAGCAGCGCTACCTGTTTGCCACCCCGGGCAACCGAAGCGTGCTGTTCACCCTGGTCTCTCGGAATGCATCAATCCGTTTTCAAGGCGACATGCAACGGCAGGTGTACTGGTGGCAACACGATCGTCTTCCCACAGCCCGCGATGCAGCGTCGCTTTCCGGGCTGGACGGCCTGCTGGTCGACCCGCCGCTGCCGGATCAGCAGATAGCGGCCTGGCAGCACCGGTTCAGCAAATATGCGAGTGAATACCTGCACATCGGATTTGCAGACCTGGCACTGCAGAAAAGATGGATGCAGCTGACCGCTGCAGATGACACCTACTTTGGCGCCTTGACTTACCGAACCGCAAACGGATAAAGCGCCCCGGCAGCAGCATGCCGGGGCATCCCAACCGCTGCATCCGGAGCCCTCCACCCCCAGCCGCGAAATGCAAGAAGCTGTTTCTTGAATTCCGCTTCACTCTTTTTGTTCAGATTTTAGGTTGATTTCATAACGGCGGGATCACGGACTGCGTTTATCCTTGAGAATGTGATTGGAGATCACCACCCGCTGGATCTCCGATGTGCCCTCGTAGATGGTAAACACCCGCGCGTCCCTGTAAAAACGCTCCACCGGATATTCGCGAATGAATCCATAGCCGCCATGCAACTGGAGGGCCTGGGCGGTGATGCGGTTGACCATTTCCGAGGCGAATAATTTGGCCATGGATGCCTGCAGCGTGTGGTTTTCGCCCCTGTCCTTCATGGCCGCGGCTGAGAACATCAGCTGCCGGGCCGCTTCGATTTCCGTGGCCATGTCGGCGATGATGAAACGCAACCCCTGAAATTTGGATATCAATTGCCCGAACTGTTCTCGCTCCTTGGTATAACCCACGGCTGCGTCAAACGCCGCTTTGGCAACGCCCAATGATTGCGCGGCAATGCCGATGCGCCCGCCGTCCAGGCCGGTCATGGAGATCTTAAATCCGAGCCCCTCCTCGCCCAGGAGGTTTTCCACCGGAACCCGGCAGTCCTCGAAGATCAGATCGGCGGTATCGGAAGCGCGCAGCCCCATCTTGTCCTCCAGGGCGCCAACGGTGAGACCCGGCGCTCCCTGTTCCACGATAAAAGCGCTGATTCCCTTGTGCCGTGCGGCTTCGTCTGTTTTGGCGGTCACCACGATCAGGCCGGCATTTTTCGCGCTTGTGATAAAGCGTTTGGTGCCATTGAGCACATAGTGGTCGCCGTCACGCACGGCCCTGGTGCTCTGCCGAACCGGATCCGAGCCGGCATGGGGCTCGGTCAGGGCAAACGCTCCAATGATCTCACCGGTGGCCAACCTTGTCAGATACTTTCGCTTCTGTTCTTCCGACCCGTATCGCAGAATACTTTCGCAAACGATGGAATTGTGCACGGACATCACCACGGCTGTTGCGGCACAGGCATAGGCGACTTCCGACAGGGCCAGAACGTAGCTGACCGTGTCCGCCCCTGATCCCTGGTACTCCGGTGGAACCATCATTCCCATAAAACCGAGCTCGCCCAGCTGTCGGAGGTTTTCCGCCGGAAACGCTTTGGTTTTGTCCCGTTCGGCTGCTGTAGGCGCGATAACCTCCCGGGCGAACTCCCTGACCATCGATTGAATCATCAACTGCTCGTCAGTCAACTGGATCGACATGGGTGGCTCCTCTCCGATTCGTTTCTCCCTACTTGCCCGGTGGCGGTTTCGACTACGGGCCGTAAATCACTACCAGCATTTCGGACTTTTCCTTGCCGATATTGCGCATCATGTGGCGAATTCCGGAATTAAAGTGAAGTGAGTCGCCGCTTTTGAGACGGTTGACATGGTCGCCGACAATGATCTCCATATGGCCGGAAAGAACATAGACAAACTCTTCGCCTTCATGCTGATAGCCGACCCCCTTGTGATCCTTGAGCGGGTCCACTGTCACCTTAAACGCTTTCAGGTGTTTGTTTTCCGCGCCGGGAGTCAGCGTCGTGTAAGCGTAATTTTCAGTTCGCTTGGTGAAGGCTTTCACCCGCTTCTTGAGGTTCGATTCCGGCTCCCGGAGCAGATAACCCGAATCGAGCTCCAGGGCCCGGGATACCTGCAACAGCGCCCCTACCGGCGGAATCTCCTTTCCGGCTTCAATCTGCTTGAGGTACTCCACCGAAAATCCGGTCTCGTTGGCCAACTGCTCATAACTGACCTTTTTCGCAATTCTGGCCCGCTTGATTTTCTTACCGACCGGCTCTATTTTTTTCTTAACTCTTCTTGTCATAAGACCTCCTTCTTCGGCAACATGCTCGCCGGTTGCAGCATATGGTCGCCATTTCGCCGGGAATTGGTTCAAGCCAGGATTGCTTCGATCCTTCACCATCGGCAGGCGGGGGCCCATTCGGGTCGGCGGCGAAATAATTGAAAAATTCACCGACTAGATTTGCAGAAAATCGCCCGGCTGCAGTACGGTTACCTCGGCCGCAGTTTCATTGCGGACCCGTTTGGCCCAGGCCTGCGGGTCCTGACGGATCACATCGAAGGTGTTGTAGTGAATCGGGATCACCCGGGCCGGCTGGATCAGTTTCACCGCCCGTAATGCATCGTCCGGTCCCATGGTGAAGTTGTCGCCGATCGGCAGGATCGCCAGATCGATTCTCTCCTCTCCGATCAGCTTCATGTCGTAAAACAACCCGGTGTCACAAGCGTGATAGATCTTCAGCCCCTCGAGGTAGAAAAGAAACCCGCAAGGGTTGCCACCATAGCTGCCGTCCGGCAAAGCCGATCCATGGTGGGCGATCGTCAACTTGACTCTTCCCCAAGGATAATCGTATCCACCGCCAATGTGCTGCGGGTGGGTCGGCTCCACGCCCTGCCCGGCCAGCCAATTTTGGATCTCGAAGTTGGAAACCACGGTGGCCCCGGTGCGTTTGGCAATGGAGAGCGTATCACCCACGTGATCCCCGTGGCCATGAGAAACAAATATGTAGTCGGCCTCGACTGCATCCGCTGCGATCGGTGCCAGGGGATTGCCCGTCAAAAACGGATCGGTCAGCAGTTTACTGCCGCCGGTTTCAAACAAAAAACAGGCATGTCCGTACCATGTGAGTTTTACTGGCATGTCGAACCTCCTTTCACAGATTCTCCGATGGAATGGTCCGTCTGAAATCCTCCGGCAGGCGTGCCATTTTGTTGCCGATGTAGTCGAAAAAGACGATATGGGTTTTTGCCCTGGCAACCTCCTTGCCGGTTGTATTGTTGGTGAGACGATAATAGAGGTCGCACCCATATCGGCCTGGTTCGGCAGTAGTGACTTCAATCCGCAGCTGGTCGCCGTAGTACCCCTGCGATTTGTAGACGACTGCCGCGTCGGCGATCATCAGCCCGAGACCGCAGATATCCATCTCCGAAAAGCCGTATTGCCGCAAAAACCGAACCCGGGCTTCATGGATCAGCCGCAGAACGGCATCGTTGCCCAGGTGGTTGCCGTAATTGATATCGGAGATGCGAATTCCGACGTCCGTATAGAAGGTGAACTTTTTCGGAAGCTGTATCCGGATACGTCCCATAAGCGGTTTATCATGTGCCGGTATGATCTTCTTCTGCTTTTCACATCGGCACAAAGCCTTCTGGTTTGCGACCGAGCTTGCGGGAAGCCGCTGCGTGCTGCACCCAACTGCACCCGTGTCAAGATATACCAGTTGTGAAGGGCAAACGCAACCGAGGGACTGCAAGCCGGGTACCGGTTCGAGTTCGTCAATGCCGATCGGTGGGCATTGAGCCTTGACGGATGAAGGATGCCCCACTATACTGCAAAAAAAGCCTGCCATACCGATGCGTTGAAAAACAAGGTGTCGCACTCCTTCAATGGTGTTGCTTTCGAACGTAACCGTTTGATATTGTTGGCGTATTGCGCAACTGAACATGCTCCGTTCGAGGCAAATTTCATGACCGGCCTGCCGTCTAAATCGCCGACTGTTTTGCTGCTGTCCTTTTTGCTGGTTGTATCATCCTGCTCTCCTGGCAAAAAAATAACCGTTATGGCCACCGCATCGCTGGTGGAAGATGTGGCCGTGTCCAGCTACAGACAATCGGAGCTGGAGATCGTGCGACAGGGAATGCCGGCGTACCTGATGCTCATGGACGGAATGATCGAAGGTTGGCCGGACAATGCGCAGCTGCTGCTGGCGGCGGCGCAGGCCAACGCTTCCTATGCTTCGACCTTCCTGGAAGACGACAAGTCCACTGCTTCGGCCGTTCTGGCCAAAGCAAAGCGCTACAGCTTAAAAGCTCTCGAACTGAAGGGATTTGACCAGCCGCTCACTTGCTCCTTCGAAGAATTTGACCAAAATCTGCAAAAGCTGGATCAAAGGTCAATGCCCTACCTGTTCTGGTCGGCGGCGTGCTGGGGGAGCTGGATTCGTTTGAACCTGAACTCGATGGAAGCGCTGGCACAGCTTCCCCGGGTGGAGATGATGATCAAGCGGGCCCTGAAACTCGATGAGAGTTTCTACTACGGAGGTCCGCATTTGTTCATGGGAATCTGGTACGCCTCCAGACCGAAAATTGCCGGAGGCAATCTCGACACGGCCCGATATCATTTCCAGAAAGCCATGGAACTAGGGCAGGACAAATTTTTAATGACAAAAGTTTACTATGCGGAACTTTACGCTCGCAAGATATTCGACCGTGACCTTTTTGTTGCTACACTGCAGGAAGTCCTCCAAACACCGACAGATATCGAGCCGGATTTGACACTGACCAACAGTGTGGCCCGGCGCAAGGCCGAAGAAATGCTTCGCAATGTCGAAGATTATTTCTGATGGCTATCAAGGAAGATCGGCATATGAAAAGGACCGCAGTTCTATATACCGCAGGCTTCGCCGTCGCGGCAGCGCTGTTTTTCATTGCTGCGGCACATGGAGCATCCGGCAAGCATGTGCTGAAGATTGCCACCCTGGCGCCTGAAGGCAGCGCCTGGATGAACCTGTTTGACGAAATCAACACCGATATCATGCAGCAAACGGACAACCGGGTCCGGTTTCGAGTGTATGCCGGCGGTGTGTTGGGAGATGAAGAGGACGTAATGCGGAAGATGTTCGTCGGCCAGGTCCACGGCGCAGTGGTGACTGCCTCGAGCCTAACAAGGATACTGCCGGACATGGACGTCTTGCAGGTCCCGTTTTTGTTTCAGAATTACGAGGAGGTCGATTATCTGCTTTCGAAGATGGACGCCTATTTTCGCGATAGCATGGACAAAAACGGGTATGTCATGCTCGGCTGGTCAGAGGGCGGCTTTATCCGACTGATGTCCACCGTTCCGGTTGTCACCATAGAAGACCTGCGCAAAGCCAAGGTCTGGGTGTGGGCACAAGCGCCCATGACCCGGGCGATATTCAAAGAAATGGGCGTTTCGGGCATTCCCCTGTCCATGCCCGATGTTCTCGTTGGCCTGCAAACCGGCCTGGTGGACGTGGTCTACGCTCCCCCGGCCGGGGCCATCTCGCTGCAATGGTTTACCAAGACAAAGTACATCACCAATGTTCCCCTGATGTACATCACCGGCATCATCATCGTTAAAAAAAATGTTTTTGACCAGTTGCCGACCGATGATCAGGCGATCGTCCGGGCATCCTTCAACCGGCAGCAGGAACGGATGAAAAAAACGGTGAGGGCCGAAAACCGGTCCGCACTGCAGGTAATGACCGGCAGCGGGATCCAACTGTTGGAAGTGTCGAAAGAAGAGATTGAAAAGTTTAAGAAAATCACCGACAGGGCCATCCAACAACCCGGAAGCGCCAGTTTCCCGCAAGAAACCCTGATACAGGTCACCGCCCACCTGGAAGTCTTTCGCAAAGAGAAACCGTAATGGATAGTTGGAATCGTATAGACCGGTTGATCGGCCATATCGAAAAAGTGCTTCTGTCCGTATTGCTGGCGGCCATGATCATTGTGGCTTTCCTTCAGATTGTGCTCCGCAATTTCTTCTACACCGGTTTGCCCTGGGGGGATTCCTTTGTTCGTTACCTGGTTTTGTGGGTGGGATTTATAGGTGCCGCCCTGGCCACCCGGGAGGGTGGCCATATCAACATCGATGTCCTGTCTCGGTGGCTGCCGGGTGTCAGCAAGACCGTCAACCTTCTGGTGGTCCATCTTTTCTCCTGCCTGATATGCGCAATCCTCGCATATGCCTCCCTGGCTTTTATCTGCAATGAACGCCTGCTGAAAGGAACGGTGTTTTTTGATATTCCGGTGTGGTTGCTGCAACTGGTTTTGCCTGCCGCCTTTGCTTTGATGACGCTTCGGTATGCGATGTACAGTGCCGGCGACATCGCTGTTTTGATCGGCAAGGCACCAGCAACGAACCCCGGCCGCGGTGATACATGAGCCTGGTGCTGATCGGTCTCACATTATTGCTGATGCTGCTGGGTGCGCCGATTTTTGTGGTGATCGCCTCTCTGGCTGTGTTGTTGTATACCGCCAGCGGAATCGATCTGTCGGCCATCATCATCGAGATGCACCGCATGGCGACGACACCGATCCTCGTCGCCATCCCTTTGTTTACCTTTGCGGGGTACTGTCTGTCGGAAAGCGGCGCTCCCCGCCGGCTGATCCGATTGTCCAATGCCCTTCTGGGATGGTTGCCCGGGGGGCTGGCCATCATTGCTCTGCTCACCTGCGCGGTGTTCACCGCACTGACCGGCGCAACCGGTTTGACCATCATCGCCCTGGGCGGGTTATTACTGCCGGCCATGCTGAAGGGAAACTACCCGCAACCATTTTCTTTGGGCCTGCTCACCACATCCGGTACGCTGGGGCTGCTGTTTCCTCCCAGTCTGCCACTGATCATTTATGCCATCGTCGGTGGTGTGCGCATCGATCAGCTGTTTATCGCCGGAATCGTGCCCGGAATGCTGCTCGTGGTGATGCTTTCTGTCTACTGCGTCTGCCGGGCTATCGGCGCAGATGTCCCTCGACAGCCGTTTCAGGTCAAGGAGGCGTTGAAGGCCGTCCGTGAAGGGTTATGGGAGCTGCCCCTGCCGTTTATCGTTTTGGGCGGTATTTACAGCGGTTATTTTGCTGTCAGCGAAGCGGCCGCCATCACGGCCGTATACGTCCTGATGGTAGAAACCCTGATCAACGGAGACATCCCCTGGCGCGATGTACCCGAGATTATGAAAAAAAGCATGGTACTGGTTGGAACTATTTTTATCATCTTCGGAGCTGCGATGAGCCTGACGAATTATCTCATCGACGAGATGATTCCCATGCGACTGCTAGATTTTTTCCGGGAGCACATCGAGAATCGCTATCTGTTTTTACTCGTGTTGAATCTTTTCCTGCTGGCAGCCGGATGTACCATGGGAATTTTCTCCGCACTGGTGGTGGTCGTACCGCTTCTGACCCCCATGGCCGAAGCATTCGGAATCCACCCCATCCACCTGGGGATCATTTTTCTCACCAACCTGGAGATCGGCGCGTCTCTGCCGCCGCTGGGAATCAACCTGTTTATCGCCAGCATACGGTTTTCCCGGCCGGTGCTGCAACTCTATGCCGCATCCATACCCTACCTTTTGATACTGCTGCTCGCCTTAGGGCTGATCACCTATTTCCCATGGTTCAGCCTCCTGTGGGTTCAATAGCGGCCGTGGTCCCGACACCAAAGGGTTTGACAGCATTCGGGCCGGTGGTTACGATATCGATAGGGGTGGCAAGGAAACCATTGGAAACCGGTTGCTGCCATATATAAAAACCGACCGTGCAACCATTGGCAAGGAGGGGGAAATGGCAAGAAAAGGCCGACGGACAGGCAACACCCGCCCGATCTCAGCGCACTTTTTCCTCTGGACCATTCGAAAACAGGATCAGATCAGCCAAATCCTGACCATGAACATGTGGTCGGCAGTTTCGGCTCTGCTGGCCGTTGCACTGACCGGTTTCGTATCCCTGGAGATGGCCCTGCAAATCATCTTTGTCGGGGGGGTGGCGACCGGAGGCCTGATCTGGATTCTCGTCGAACGGCGAAGGTCCTGGTTATTGGGGATTTCCGACCCGAAGTTGAAAGCACAGGCCCATAGGGCGATGATTGATTACCTGGTCAAGAAGATGCATACCGGCACCGAAGGTCGCAGCCGCATGAGCGGAAGCGATTGTGGCCCAATCGCTTAGTACTCGTAGCGGTATCAAAGCACTGGGGCAGGGCCCAGCAACAATCCTCTGAAATATGGCCGAGCGCGGAACGATCCGCTGCCTTATCATGCCAGGGTAGGGCTTCAGGCGTTAGGACCGTCTGCATGACTGACTGGGTTTACGGATCCAGGCAGCGGAGCGCTGCCACGTGCGCTCTCCAGGAAACCGGTGCTTTCGTCGATGAGGGCGGAAGCCGCCGTTTGGATCGAATCGGTCTTTCTTGGTTCTGGCCGGTAGGGCTGAGCATAAGGGTGTGGAAAACTATTCGTCCGTCATCGGCTTGCAGTTCAAGGTCGATCTGCATCCGATAGCAGGATGAGCCATCGAACAGCTTTCCGACAATCAGCAGCTCGCCGTCTTGCTCAATGGCTGACACTTCGAGACGAACCGCCTCTGTCGGCTCCGAGTAGGATGGTTTGACATAGGTTCGGGTAACACCGCCGATTGGATCGGCTGGCCCGGTTTTCTTGCCGCCATCGCCTGTTTCCGTCGGTCTATCAGCGTCCGGTATCTTGTGCCGGATGCTGGGAGGTGATTTCGGTTCTTCGGACACGGTAGGGCGAACCCCGTGCCCGATGCGCCCGGAAGCCAGCAGAAATGCTACCGCAAGTGCCAGCAGGACTGCGGTGAGCCAAAGTACGGTTTTCATAGCGATCGGTTTCATGAACCCTTTAATCCTTCGGCAAATAATTACGCCCTGCATACCGGATGATTCATTGCATCCTATAAAACCAGATACCCGAGTGTGAACATGACCCGACCTCCTCGGGCGGAGACAGCTGTGCCACGAAAACCGATGACGGACTGGATACCATTTGAAGAGGGCAACTATTTGGTTCAACAGGCATATTTAATCACAGATGCCGGCGCGGCCGTGGCACTGGAAAATCCCTCCATTCACATCACCACCGGTCGAGCGGGTCGGAAGCACCTGCAAGGAACCTGCCTGGTTCGCAATATGCTGGTCGTCGACCTGCTGGAAGACACCGACTCTCTCGATATTCTACTCGACCTGGGCGAAGAGTTCACCTTTCTTCTCGAAATGCCGGATATTCAAGCCGGAAAGGTGTTCTCTCCGGACGTAAAATCGACTCTCCGCTTTGCCCCTGTCAGTCCCTGGAAACATTTGTCGCGAAGGATGTTCGACGAGCGGCTGAAGCGCCTGAATAGGATCGACGGCGAAACCGGCTAACGATAACGGCCCGGCATGCATTTTGCGAAACGGTGCCGTAGATCACCGCTGTGTTCGATTTTCAGCTTCCTGCTGCCGCCGTAAAACGCGGGGGGGGGGAAATGCAGATGGCGCGGCTGCTGCGGGTGCGGGAAATTTAGAAACCTCCTGCGGTGAGCGTTGTCGGATTATCAGCGCCAGCTTCCGGAAAACCCTGGCCGTCTCAGGGCCTATCCGATAATGATGCTTTCGGCCTCGCCCCACCGATCCTGGACTGTCCGGACAACGGCCGCTTTGTAATCAATTATCTCGATCAGTTCGAAATCGCCCCCGGCGGCATCTTTGAGGGACTTGCCCGACACCCAGCAGCGTTTGTTGAACAGTATCAGACGGTCATGGATATCTGCATGCCGCCGAATCTCCACGCTGTGGCCTTTTTGGCGGAACTGCTTCAGTGATTGGAAGAAATCATGCTCAAATTTTTCGAGGGTTTGGCGGGTGAGAAGGCGAATGGGATTTTTCACCCTGGCCATGAATTCGAGGGCCGCAGATCCCAGTTGCGTGTCGACGATGGTAACCTCGGTCTGTGCGCCCGCGAAAAAGGACTCCAGGGCGGATCGCACGTTGCCGATCTTTACGCTTGTTTGGCGGCCGGTATCTTTGGGTGAGGATTTGCGCTGCACGAGCAGGCGTTTGAACTTCTGCAGTTGCGGGACCATCTGCTGATGATAGAGATTGTCGCCCATCGGCAGATTCTCGATGGTCTGCTGGCATCTTGCCAATAGATCATCCACCAGCGCGAGCAGGAATCGCCGGTTTTTCTTCGAATCGAGATCCGACATCAGGTTTTTGGCGAGCTTCTGATGGTCCGGCTTGGTGCCGGAATAGACGAGATGGATCTCGAACTGGCCGCACAGCTCCTCAAGCTCGTACTGGCTGAAATATTCGGTCATTGCTTCAGCCAGGGTTGTGACACTTTCGGTAGTCATGAGAAGCCGTCCAGCTGTTGTTTTTCGATTCTCCTGCCGGCACTCGGAACAAGTGCCCGAAGTGGACCCAATGCGAGCCCCAGCGCCGCGCCTTCACCGGCCGGTTGCGGCAATCAGGTTGATCGCCAATCGGATTCTTTTATTCTTCGATGATAATCGCCCCCGGCGCACATTCCCGTGCCGCTTTGCGGACCTGATTTTCCAGATGCCCAGGGACCTCATCGACAAGCACCCGGGACAAAAACTGATCCTGGTCGTATTCGAAAACCTCCGGGCAGACCTTGTTGCAGTTCCGGTCGCCCATGCACAGATCGTAATCTATTCGAACTTTCATACCTCTCATCTCCCTTTGCATCTGTTTACAGCATAGCACCCATGTGGTAAAAGTTCAATCATCATGAGTGTTTTTGAGGGAATTTCCTATCAATTCCGAGGACTTCGGCTGGCAATGCAGTCTCCCCGGCTGCTGTTGCTGGGTTTGCTTCGATTTGTGGTCATTGTCCTTATCACTGTCGCTTCGGCCGGCATCGCGCTGTATTACCATCAGCAGATCACCGAGCTCCTGTGGGCAAAACCGCAAAGTGCCTTGGTGGTCTGGATGTGGCATGTCGTCTCCTGGCTGGTGGCCCTTTTGCTGGTGGGGATATCGGCCATCATCTCTTTTCTGATCGCTCAGGTTCTTTTCAGTGTGATCATCATGGACGCCATGTCGCGAATCACCGAAAAAATGATCAGTTCTTCGGTTCAACCCTCCCAACCGATTCCGTTGCTGAAACAGTTTTTCTACCTGGTTCGCCAGGAGGTTCCGCGCAACACGCTGCCGGTGCTGCTGACACTGGCGGTTATGGTGATCGGATGGACGACGCCTTTAGGGCCGATTGTCACCGTCCTTTCATCAGCAGTAGCCATCGTCTTTCTATCCTGGGACAACACAGACCTGGTGCCGGCCAGACGCCTGGATCGTTTTTCCACGCGGTTTGCATTTCTGACCCGCAACATCGGCTTCCATCTTGGATTCGGCCTGGTGTTCCTGATCCCTGGGCTTAACATCCTGTTTTTATCCTATGCTCCCATTGGTGCGACTCTCTGGTACATCGAAAAGCACAAGCCGATGAATCCTGCGGTTGACAACGATGCCACAATGTAGCATATTCGGGTTGAAAGCACCTGCTTCAAAGGGTTTCCGCGCCTGTGAGAGGCGGAAGCCAAACTGCGACAGGGTCGAGCCCGAATTGCGGGGTAGGGTCATCTTAGGCGGGACCCTCGGGCTTGACCCTGTTCCCGAAAGCTGGGGGGTCGATCACCGCCTTCGGGCCGGTTGTCGGCAAGCCCGGCAATTGGCAGATGTTGCCATTGACTGCCAGCAACGAGGGAAACGATCACATGGCAGCGCAAACAAAAGGCGGCGGCGAAGATCTCAAATGCCCGGAGTGCCGGGCAACGCTGAAGCGACGCAGGGCCCGTACCGCCAGAGAGTGCGAGATGATCTGTGGCGGATGTGGCCGCGAGTTCGACATCTGTGACACGCAAACCGTTGAATCCTTGAAGGAAAAGCCGTAGGACGCATCTTGTCCTGCGTTTTTCAACAGACACAACCACACGCCTGAACCCGGCGGATCATCCGATCCGCGGTAAATCCCCCCCGCCCTTTGTGGGCAGCAGCGACTCTCCGGACAGGTAGACGTCCACACAGCGGGCCGCTTCGCGACCTTCGGAAATGGCCCAGACAATCAGTGATTGCCCGCGGCGGGCATCCCCGGCGGCAAAAACGCCCTTTGCAGTGGTCATGTAGTTTTCATCTGTGGCGATGTTTCCGCGTTCATCCAGAAACAGCCCTAGTGCGGTGACGATCGAATCCGGCTCCGGTCCGGTAAATCCCAGCGCCAGCAGCACCAGATCTGCCGGCCATTCCCGCAGGGAGCCTTCGACTTCCTGCAGCCGGAGACCGTCCTGTCCGTTGTCGACCATCACCACATCGACCGTGTGCACCGATTTCAGCTTTCCCCGGCCCCCGACGAATTTCTTGGTAAGAATCCCCCAGCACCGTTGCGCCCCTTCTTCATGGGAAGCAGAGGTGCGAAGTCTCATGGGCCAGAAAGGCCAGGGTTGGTCCTCCGGCCGCTGCTCCGGCGGCTTGGCCATCAGTTCGAAGTTGACGACCGAGCGGGCTTTCTGCCGGTTGCAAGTGCCGATGCAGTCGCTTCCGGTATCTCCGCCACCGATCACCACCACGTTCTTGCCCGCTGCGGAGATGAAGGTGTACGGCTCGTCGTCGAGGCCGCTGCCGGCTGTCTGGCGGTTTTGAGGAACCAGATAGTCCATGGCAAAGTGGATTCCATCCAGGTCGCGTCCCGGGATCTGCAGGTCCCGGGGAACGGTCGCACCAATGCAAAGAACCACTGAGTCGAACCGCTGCAGCTCGTCCGCACTGAGATCACGGCCGGCCTCTACTGCCGTGACGAAGCGAATACCCTCCTGCTCCAGCAGGTCTAAGCGCCGATCCAGCACCCACTTTTCCAGTTTAAAGTCCGGAATTCCATAGCGCAGGAGCCCGCCAATCCTGTCTGAACGCTCTAAAACAGTGACCAGATGTCCGGCGCGATTCAACTGCTGGGCACAGGCCAGACCGGCTGGACCGGAACCGATCACTGCGACGGTTTTACCGCTTCGCCGACTGGGGGGAGCAGGTCGCACCCATCCCTGCTCGAAGGCGAATTCGATGATCTCTTTCTCGATTTGTTCGATGGTCACCGCAGGTTCATTGATCGACAGCACGCAGGCTTCCTCGCAGGGTGCAGGACAAAGACGGCCGGTGAACTCTGGAAAATTGTTGGTTTGCAGCAACTGCGCAAGGGCTTCTTTCCAGCGATCGTGGTATATATCGTCATTGAAGTCCGGAATCAGGTTTCCAAGCGGGCATCCGGCGTGACAGGTCGGCACGCCGCAGTCCATGCAGCGGGCTGCCTGCTGTCGGAGCTTTTCCCTTGGGAAAGGTGCGTATATTTCGCGGAAATCCTTCAGCCGCTTGTCAACCGGACGTTTATCCGGCAGCTGCCGGGGATAATCCATGAATCCTGTTGGCTTTCCCACAGTTCCCCTCTATCGTATCGTATTGCGTTTTTCTGCGTGCGGGTTTTTCGGCCGCCGCATCATACCGCTTGCTGCTCTTTTCCGGCCTGCTGCAGGGCATGCTTGTAATCGGTCGGCATCACCTTGACAAACCGGGAGAGCAGTACCGGCCAGTTTTCAATTATGCGCTTCGCCACGGGGCTGTCGGTGTAACGATAATGGTTTTCAACCAAGGACAACAACTCCTGCTCATCACCGGCTGTGTCGACACTTTCCAGCTCCACCATCTCCGTGTTGCACCGCAGGTTTCGGAAATCACCGGTTTCATCGAACACGTAGGCGATACCACCGCTCATCCCGGCGGAGAAATTGCGCCCTGTGGGGCCTAATATCACCGCGCGCCCACCGGTCATGTATTCGCAACCGTGGTCACCGACGCCTTCAACCACCGCACGCACACCACTGTTGCGCACACAGAACCGTTCGCCGGCAACACCGCGAATATAAGCCTCTCCCGAAGTCGCCCCGTAAAAAGCGACGTTGCCGATAATTACATTCTGTTCGGCGGCAAATCGGCTGCCGACCGGCGGTCGAATCGTCAGGCGGGCCCCGGACAGGCCTTTGCCGAAGTAGTCGTTGGCATCGCCCTGCACATGAAAGGTGACACCCGGTGCGCCGAAGGCGCAGAAACTCTGGCCGGCGGAGCCGGAAGCGCGGATCACAATAGTATCGGCCGGCAGCCCGCCTTCACCCCAACGCCTGTAGATCTGGTAACTGAGCAACGTACCCACGGTGCGTTGGGTGTTGCGAATCTTCAGGTCGAATTGCACCGGTACTTGTCGATCGATGGCCGCACGGCATTTTTCGATCAGCTGATGATCCAGCGCCCCTTCCAACCCGTGGTCCTGGCTTTCGACTCGGCATGTGGCGCCGAGTGCCTCCGAAATTCGAGGCCTGTAAAGGATGTTAGACAAATCGAGACCCGCCGCTTTCCAGTGATCCACCGCCTGGCGCGCATCCAGTCGATCTGCTCTGCCGACCATTTCCTTGACGGAGCGAAAGCCAAGCCGGGCCATGATGCGACGCAGATCTTCGGCAATAAAAAACATCAGACGAATCAGATGTTCGGGTCTGCCGGCAAACTTTTTCCGCAGCTGTGGATCCTGCGTGGCGATGCCTACCGGGCAGGTGTTCAGATGACACACGCGCATCATCACGCATCCGAGTGCTACCAGTGAAATCGTGCCGAAACCGAACTCTTCGCCCCCCAACAGGCAGGCCACCGCTACGTCACGAGCGGTTTTCAGCTGACCATCACACTCTAAGGTGATGCGGCTGCGCAAGCCGTTGAGGACCAGCGTCTGCTGTGTTTCAGCCAGCCCCAACTCCCAGGGCAAACCGGCGTGTCGGATCGAAGTCTGCGGAGATGCGCCGGTACCGCCCGATTCGCCGCTTATCAGGATAACGTCGGCTTTGCCCTTTGCCACCCCGGCAGCCACTGTACCAACTCCGACCTCTGAAACCAGCTTGACATTGATCCGCGCCCGGGGGTTGGCATTTTTTAAATCGTGGATCAGTTGCGCCAGATCCTCGATGGAATAGATGTCGTGGTGCGGGGGGGGCGATATCAGGCCAACATAGGCCGTGGAATGCCGGGTTTTGGCAATCCAGGGATAGACCTTGAAGGCCGGGAGCTGTCCCCCCTCGCCGGGTTTGGCTCCCTGAGCCATTTTAATCTGCAGATCGGTCGCACTGGCCAGATAGGCCCCTGTGACGCCGAAGCGGCCGGAAGCGACCTGTTTGATGGCACTGTTGCGCCAGTCACCGTTTTCGTCGGGTGCATAGCGGTCCGGGTCTTCACCTCCTTCGCCGCTGTTGCTCTTGGCGCCGATACGATTCATAGCCACGGCCAGCGTTTCATGAGCCTCGCGACTGATTGACCCGTAGGACATGGCGCCGGTCTTGAAGCGTTTGACAATCTCTGCGGCCGGTTCGACCTCCTCTATGGCAATCGTCTCGCTCGCCGGTTTGAACTCCAGCAATCCTCGAATCAGACCTTCCTGCTCATTCTGGCGATCCACCAGGGCAGTGAATTCATCCCAGGCTCCCCGATCTTTCTGCCGCACCGCCTGTTGCAGCCGCGCAATGGTCATCGGGTTGTACTGATGCACTTCTCCGCCCCGGCGCCACTTGTACTTGCCGCCGGAGTCGAGTTGCGATCCGGCGGAAATCTCTACAGCAGGAAATGCACGTCGGTGACGTTGACAAACCTCTTCGGCGATAACGCTTATCCCGGCGCCCCCGATTCGCGACGCTGTGCCGGGGAAATAAGCGTCGATCGTCGCATCATTCAGGCCGACACATTCAAAAATCTGGGCGCCCCGGTAACTTTGCAGGGTGGAAATTCCCATTTTGGAAATGACTTTCAACAGGCCCTTGCAGGTAGCCTGAATATATCGATCGACGGCCTTCGACGCGGTCAGCCCTGCAAGATCGCCTTCGCAGATCATCGCCTCCAGCGAATCATAAGCCAGATACGGATAGACAGCACCGGCCCCGTATCCGATCAGGCAGCAAAAATGGTGGACTTCCCGGGCTTCACCGGTTTCCACCACAATGCCGCAGCGGGTGCGCTGTCCTTCGCGAATCAGATGATGATGCACGGCGGCAGTGGCCAGCAGCGATGGGATGGGGGCCGCCTCCCGGCCCAAATCCCGGTCGGTTATAACCAGGATGGTGGCTCCCCGTTCGACAGCTTTTGAGGCTTGCCGGCACAGCTCCGCTAACGACTCCTTCAGGCCTGCCGCCCCATCTTCGACCGGAAACTGCATCGGCAAGGTTGCTGATCGCAGGAAACGGGTATCCGCATTTTGGATCTGGCCGAATTCCATCGGCGTCAATACCGGTCGCTCCAGTCGGAGCTGGCAGCAATGCCGCGGCGTCTCCTGGAGCAGGTCCTGCTCCGCGCCGATCGTGGTGATCAGCGAGGTAACCAGCGCTTCCCGAATCGCGTCCAGGGGTGGATTGGTCACCTGTGCGAACAGCTGTTTGAAGTAATCGAACAGCAGGCGCGGCCGGCTGGATAGAATTGCGGGTGGAATGTCGTCGCCCATGGAACCCAGCGGCTCTTTGCCCTTCTGGGCCATGTGGGCGAGAATGATCTTCAGGTCTTCCCTGCTGTAACCAAACGCCATCTGTCGGGTGACTAACGGCAGGCGGTCGGCAGGCCTGTTTCTGCTTGCCTGCGGCAACTGCTCCAGCGTTGTCAGGTTGTCCCGTAACCACCGGCGGTAAGGCTTTTGCCGGGAGATTTCATCCTTGATTTCTTCGTCCTCGACGATGCGCCCTTTCGCCGTGTCGATAAGAAACATGCGGCCGGGTTGCAGGCGGCCCTTGCTTTGCACATTGGCGGGATCGAGGTCCAGGACTCCGGTCTCCGAAGCCATGATGACGGTTCCATCCCGGGTGACGGTATAGCGGGAAGGGCGCAGCCCGTTACGATCGAGAACCGCTCCAATACGGATGCCGTCACAGAAGGCTATGGCGGCCGGCCCGTCCCAGGGTTCCATCAGGCAGGAGTGATATTCGTAAAAGGCTTTCTTCTCGTCGCTCATGGTAGCGTGGTTCTGCCATGCCTCGGGGATCATCATCATTATGGCGTGGGGGAGGGAGCGGCCGGCGCGAACCAGCAGTTCGACCACATTGTCGAAGACCAGCGAATCGCTGCCCCCCGGAGTGGCGATGGGAAAGAGCTTCTGGATATTCTCGCCGAAAAGTTCGGATCGAAACAGGTGTTGGCGAGCGTTCATCCAGTTGACGTTCCCGCGCAGCGTATTGATTTCGCCGTTGTGACAGAGAAATCGAAACGGATGCGCCAGGTCCCAGGTGGGGAACGTGTTGGTGCTGTAGCGCTGATGCACCAGCGCCATCGCACTGACCAGGTCCGGATCCTGCAGATCCGGATAATAGCGCTCTATCTGGTCGGCCAACAGCATTCCCTTGTATACCAGAGTTCGGCTCGACAGGCTGGGGATGTGGAAGTATCCCGCCTGCGGCAGACCGGACTGGCGCGCGAACCGCTCGATCTGCCGACGAATGATGAACAAAGTGCGCTCAAAGTGCTCATCGTCCCGAATCTCTGCACCGCGGCCAATGAAAATCTGGTATATGACCGGCTCCTGTTGTCGGGCCAGCTCTCCGAGCGCTTCAGCGTCAACGGGCATCCTGCGCCAGCCGAGCATCTGCTGGCCTTCCTGTTGAACGATCGTTTCAAACCGGTCCATGCAGGCCCGGCGCTGTTCCTTGTCCGGCGGCAGAAAAACCGGTCCGCAGGCATACCGATTTTCAGCAGGCAGATCAATGGAAGCTTCCCTGCACACACTGCGCAGGAACCGGTCCGGCATCTGCAACAGGATCCCGGCCCCGTCACCGGTGGTTTCGTCGCAGCCGCATGCGCCCCGGTGAGTGAGATTGACCAGAATCTGCAGTCCATCCCGCACCACGTTGTGGGAAGCTTCGCCCTTGATATGGCACACCATACCTACCCCGCAGGCGTCGTGCTCCCGCAATGGATCATACAGTCCCTGAGCGACCGGTGGTCCGGCCGGCATGGTTGGTTTCATCTTTTCCTTCATTGCAAGTGGATACAGGGCCGGTCCCGACTCCCGGTCCCGACCAAAAATTCATCCTACGCGTCGCATTGTATATAATAGATATTTTCCCCGAATTCCAGCTATAGGATAAAATTTGCGGATTCGGACGGCCACAGCATGGCCCGCCGGGCTCCGGTCGAGCCGAGCCCGGCAGGCACGCTGTTTGGGGGGGAGCAGGAGGAACTATGTCTGTCGAACTGGCTCCAGGCTGCTGACTTCCTCTGCAACCGGGGCCGATCCCGAGCCGACACCGATGCCGACACCACCATAGGAGGAAACCTCAAAGTCCGGGTAGGCATTGCCACCGTGCTCGGCAATATCGAGACCCTCCATTTCCTCTTCGGGCGAAACCCGCAGGCCGACAAATTTGTCGATCAGCTTGAACAGCAGAAAGGCGGTGGGAAAGACCCACAGGAAACAGGCTGCGACGCCCAGCACCTGGACGCCGATAATTTTCGCCGAGGTACCGCCGATATTGAAAATCCCGGCCGCAAGCGTGCCCCAGGCACCACAGACACCGTGCACGGAAATGGCACCCACCGGATCATCGACCCGAATTTTGTCGAAGAAAAGTACAGACAGAACCACGATAACACCGCCTGCAGCGCCGATGATCACGGCACTGAGGGGGGTAACCGACGCGCAAGGGCTGGTGATGGCCACCAGGCCCGCCAGAGCGCCGTTCAGGCTCATGCCCACTTCCGGCTTGCCGAACCGGATCCAGGAGGTAAACATCGCCAGAACGGCTCCGGCGGCGGCCGCCAGATTCGTGTTGACGAAAATCATGGCGATGTCTTTGTTGGCAGCAGTTGTCGAACCCGGATTGAATCCAAACCACCCCAGCCAGAGAATGAAAACACCCAGTGCTGCCAGAGGCATGCTGTGACCAAGGATCGGTTTGATCCGTCCGTCTTTCGTGTACTTGCCCATGCGGGGGCCCAAGACGATTGCGCCGGCCAGCGCCGCCCAGCCGCCCACCGAGTGTACAACGGTGGAGCCGGCAAAATCGATGAATCCGAGTCCTTCCAGCCAGCCGCTGCCCTTATAGAGGCTACCCCAGGCCCAGCTGCCAAACACCGGATAAATGATGGCGCTGAGAATTGCGCTGTAGAGGATATAGCCGATGAACCGGGTTCGTTCGGCCATCGCTCCGGAAACGATGGTGGCCGCGGTTGCGCAAAACACTGCCTGAAACATCCAGAAGGCCAGTACCCAGGGATCGGATCCTACGGAAAAATCGCTAAGAAAGAAACCGCTGGTGCCGAACCAGCCGGTGGAGGTGGCGCCGAACATCAGCGCGAAGCCGACAGCCCAGAACGCCAGGGTGCCCATGGAAAAGTCCATCAGGTTTTTCATCATGATGTTGATGGCGTTCTTCGCCCGGGTAAACCCGGATTCCACCAGGGCAAAGCCGGCCTGCATGAAAAATACCAGCGCAGCCGCCACCAGGGTCCAGACATAATCGGCGTGGGTCTGTACCAGGTCGATCAAATTCTTGTTCGATTCCGGTGTCGGCGGCTCATCGCCGGCCCAGACGCGTCCAATTCCGCACAGAACAAACAGTATCGTCAATATCGTCTTTCTCATCACGCTATCAGCCTCCTTCTTCATATCAGCAGGTTGGTTAAAGAGCACTCACGCCGGATTCGCCGGTTCGGATGCGGATCGCCCCATCCATCGGCGATACGAATATCTTCCCATCTCCGATCTTGCCGGTTTTGGCCGTTTTCTGGATCACCTCGATCACCTTGTCGGCCATATCGTCATCCACCACCAGGCCCAACTGAACCTTGGGGACAAAATCGACCTGGTATTCGGCCCCGCGGTAAATTTCCTTGTGACCCCGCTGTCGGCCGAAACCTTTCACTTCGCTGATCGTCATCCCATTGACTCCGATGTCGTTCAGAGCCTCTTTGACTTCTTCGAGCTTGAACGGCTTGATCACCGCTTCAATCTTCTTCATTGAAAAGTCTCCTTCACTGGATAGCGTTATCGTTCCCGGGAAAACATTCGGATATTCTCAAAAGCAACCTTTGTGCCGTTTTTTACTTCCACGGGAAATAAGACACAACCACCTGATACTACACATTTTTATGGATGCCTCGACAGGTGCGGGGAAGTCCTTTAAAATACAAAAATGTATTTAATAAACTATTAATCTACAATTATGTTGTTTTTAACACATTTATTAACAAATTGGTGAGAAATGGAAAGGAGATGGTTGAAGTGAGCGAAAAAGTGCAATCTGCGGGATGCACAGGCGGGCAGGGCGTATCGTCCGATACGCGTGTCCGTTTAATGGTATTCCGTACCGCCACTTATCCTCGAACGTCACGCTTGGGAATAAAAGGTTCTAGCCGAGTAATCGCCGGGTTTCCGTGCGGTCACGACAATGCGCCGGGTCATCGTTCCAAAGTCTCCTTCAGATTGACGGCACATGAATCCTTTCCGGGTGCCGATGCGCTCGAAGCCGGCATCGGCCAGCAGGCGGGATATTTTGCGGGGACTGTACAGGTGCGTGCAGTAGGTGTGCTCGCGGATGCGGCCCTGCGTCCGGGAGGTGACGATTTCCCGGCTATAAATGATATCGTCTGCAATTTCGCGGCTTCGAACGACCTCCAGGCTCGCATCGATGCGGTGGCGAATCACCGGCTTGAAGTGTTTCAGGACATATTCCCGGTCCGGTAGATCCATCAGCAGCACACCACCGGGTTTCAATATGCGCGCTGCCTCCTGCAGCATTTTGCGGTTTTCGGTTTCGTCGATAAAGTAACCGAAGCTGCTGCCCAGAATCATCACAACTCGAAAGGTCTGGCTGCTGAAAGCGGCAGCCCGTGCATCCGCGCGAATAAAAACAGTGCCGAGGTTCTCAGCAGCTGCCTTGCGCTTGCCGATCCGAACCAGGGTTTCCGAGTAATCCAAGAGCACCACCTGGCAAAAACCGCGCCGTGAAAGCTCCAGGGCGTGTCGTCCCTGACCGCCGCACAGATCCAAAATGGGCTCTGATTTCGAAAACGAAAACACTTCCTCCAAAAAGTCGACCTCCCGGTAGGTCAGGCGCTCGTCGTCAACCGACCGGGCGTCGGTTCGCAGGTAGAATTCGTCAAACAGATCCTTCCACCAATTCGGATCGATCCTCACGGGCGTTAGTGCTCCTCATTTTGATGGGCACCGAAACTGAAAATACCGTCCGAAGCCAATATGGCCGTAGATCCCCCCCAGGGCTGTGATCTGGCAATCTCCAGCTCATCGGGCTCCAAGCTGATGAGATGATCCAGGTCTCCTGAAATCCACATCTTCTCCAAGGTCAGGCAGTCTGCCCAAATGTGGGAACAGTAAGCATTCAGTGCCTCGATTTGTTGCATGGTGATGACCCGCGGCCGCAGCGCCATGTTCACCGGCCCCAGCAGGTATGTAAACTGATGCGCAACGGCCATTTGCTGCTGCAGCGCCACTGCCTCGGATACCACCTCAGCCTCCAAGCCGGCTATGGCGGCGTTGATGCGCTCGGTGGCATCCCGCACACTGATCGATGATCGCAAGACAGCTACTGGCTGAACCCCCCCGCCGCTGCCGACATTGGTCGGCACTTGCCCGTAACGGGCCACAAAGCCGATCAGCGCATCGGCTCCGAACAGGCATCGAAAGTCGGTCTGTCGACGGACGGAGACCACCTCCCCGCTCCCGGTATTCATCTCCGGCATGTCCTCGGCCCACAGCGCAAGCGGCACCTTCTGTTGAACGATGTAGTCCCCGGCTGTGATCGCCATTTGAACCGCATCTTCGACATCCGGATGGACGCCTCCCACCCGAACCCCATGTCCGGAATACCCTCGGGAGGGTTTGAGCACCAGATTTTCCCAGCGCAGCCGTGTCCACTCCAGCAGGTCCTGAATATCCTCACCGTCGGGGCCCGAGGTCCTCCGCGGGTAGAACTGCCTCGTCCACGGCGTGCGCCGGATGGTTTCAGGATGAAAGCAGCCGTTGCAGGAAGGATCGGTAATCACCTCGAACATGCTTTTGACGTTGATCGGTTCGGTGCCCCGCGGATTGATGACCCGGTTTTCCCGTACCGCCTGCAACAACGGGTCGAGGCCGTGTTTGCGGTGCAGTTTCAGGAGGACATCCGTATTGAAATCCATGAAGATTACCGACACGGGCTCTCCGCGCCAACACACCCGACCGTTTGTTCTCTCCAACTCCTGGGGGGCAGTCAGGATGCCCTTCAGGTCCGGAACCTGGCCGATCAATTCAGCCAGGTTCCGGTTTTCAACAACATCAGCAAGGGTTTCCTCTTCTGCCACCACGGCGATGACACCGGGGTTCGATCCTTCCCGATCGTGGTGCACACGCGACAGCATCTCCACCAATCCATGCACGGGCGACAGAAGCGGCAGATCGAAATCCAGCTCGATACCGAAATCGACCTGGCGGGATAAAAATGCAAACACCGATTTACCGATTTTCTGGGTGATCCGCTGATAATCCCACCCGCCCGGACTGCCTAAATTCCATTCGGAATGATACCCGATGAATTCGTTCGACTTCAAATACTTCCTCCCCTCTGAAAGTCCGCTCACCGCCAACTGGTATCGGTCGGGTATCGATCCACCGGCCCGCGGGGGAACGCTTTCTCCATATCTTCAAATCCGATTTCACCCTGCCCCAGTACAGTAGCGACAAATGCGGGCAGGCCTTCTCCTCCGTGCCGATCATACAAATCCAAAAACCGGCGGATGCCGGCGGTGTAACATGACTGGTACCCCGGGTTCAACGGGTATTTGCGCACGGCAGACAGGGCGTCCTGCGGATTCATACCGGTTGCGGTCAAACGACGCGCAGCCGACTGCAGGCCGAACTGCCCCGACTGCAACCCCAGGTCGACCTGTCCCCTTATCGCCCGCCAGAGGCGCCGCCGCGCCAGCAACAGCCGGTCCTGCCGGGTATGCAGGTAACCGGTCATCCGGATCATCTCTTCTGCAAAACAGGCCCATCCTTCGTAAAACAGCGGCCTTTCGATAACCCGTCGTATCGGTCGCGCAAGGCTCCAGCGGTGGATATCCAGCATGTGGTGTCCGGGAAAGGTCTCGTGTGCGATCAGCATCCGGTATTCACGCTGGTAGTTCTTTCGAAGTTCACCCGGCTGCTCGGCGTTGATAACGTAAAAAACGCCCCCGGTCGGTGGATGCCGCGGGGGGATACTGTAACTGGATGCCGACCGGATGGCGGAAAGATGGGAAGGCACCGGCATCACACGGACCGGGCATCGAGCTGCCAGCTTCTCTGCCAGCAGGCCTTGGTCCACACAGTGCTTGGCCAGTCGCACCACCTCCCCCTCGTATAGATGCAGTAAACCGCCGTCTGGCACCGGCGGCGGTGGCAAACGCCGGATAGCCTTTTCCAGGTCTGCAGCGGTCAGCGGGCCGCCGGCAATCCGCTCGATCTGCTCGCGCATCTCCCGGACTTCCTGGTCCAAAAGGGCCGCCAGCTCCCGATCATCGAGGCCAAGCTGAAGGTGCACCCTTATTACCTGTTCAAAGTGGTCCCGGGAAAGCCGAAAGCCACTGCGCACGGCGAGTCCGGCCAGGGTTGTCTCCAACCGATCGATTGCCTGCATGGCTGATTTCAATTCCGGCAGTTTCGGCAGCAAGCCTTTGAGAAAGCTGCGGGTTCCGGCTGCCATTTCCAGTCCGAGATCCCGAAACAGCGCCGGCACATGTCGCAGTGTGGCGCAGGCCTGGTAAATGAATTCCGCCAGACCGGCAGCCCGACGGCGGGGGGCCTCCGGATCTCCCGATTCGAGCGCTTCCGTCAGGCCGACACACGCGATCGTCAAATGCCAGGTCGGTTGAATTTCCCAAGCCCGCACGATGGTCAACTGCTCGACCAGCGTCTCAACCGTATCCAACACCTGGCAGGCGTCAACGCGGGTTTCCGCGTCCACTGACCCGGAGTCCGCTTCGTCGGACCAAAGCCGCTTCAAGGCCGAGGCTTCCGCCCGAAGCCTTGCAGCCGCATCCTGCACGCCGTCCGGACAGAAACGATCCCATGAATCCCAGCGTGTCCGGGGGTTGACCACTTGGGGGAAATAACCGAACTCGTCGCTGGCGGCGGCCACGGGAAAATGGTCGGCAATGATGCCAAATATTCGAGAGGCGATTCGCTCCGCGTGTTGGCGAACCGGAGAGGCATCCGCCGCTGTTGTCCGTTCAACATCCGTCATGACGATTTTTCCACGGAGCAGGCGTGGCGTTGGGGGCAAGGAGGGAAGATGGAACTGCTGAAATTTCGATGTCCGCCTATCGACCCAACCGGAACATCGGCCGAGACACTCGGGCCTTGCAGAATCGGTTATGGCGGCAGCCGGTCAGGGGAAGATGCGTCACCACTCACTGCGTAGCCGCTTTTCTACCGCACCCCAGCTGCGCTGCAGGTTCAAAACGGCGTCGATGCCGAGCTCCAGGTGTGGTTCCATGTGGTTGGTGTAAATCTCCTCGTGCCGTTTTTTGTCTTTCACCCCTCTTTTGTTCAACGGCATATCGGACACCAGCATAATGGAGCCGGTTGGAATCTCATAGTGATATGCAACGGAAAACAGGGTAGCCAGCTCCATTTCGATACCAAGAATCCGTTGCTTGCGCAGATAGTCAACAAAATCTTCATCGAATTCCCACAACCGTCTGTCGGTGGTATAAACGATGCCGCATCGCGGAGCCAGTCCGGCTTTTCGCACGGCACCGATGCAGTACAGGTTCACCGAAGACGCCGGAATGGCCGGAAACTCCGGCGGCAGGTAATGGCGGCTGGTACCCTCCCCGCGGATCGCAGCCGAGGGGATCAGAAAATCGCCCACCGCGAGGGTGTCGTCAATGCCGCCGCACATTCCCAGCATGATCACCGACTTCAGTTGGTCGAGATATGCCAGACAGTTGATCAACAACGCGGCCTGGGGCGATCCGATACCGAAATCGATCATGGTGCAGTTCATCTCGGCTGCGTGTACCACCCGGAAGTTGCCCTCGGAATAGACCCCTTCGGTTTTTTCCTGAAACCGGCGAATGTAAGGCTTAAAATTGGTAATCAACAAATGGTCGCAGAACGTTTCCAGCGAACTGCCGGTGTAACGCTCCAGTGTCTGCCGGATATATTCGTGCTCTTTCAATAGTGCGATCGGCTCCGCAGGTAATATGAGTGCATGGGCTTACGATTGCGCTTCCAAAATGGCAGAATGATCCTTAATCAGGCGGATATTTCTACAGACCGGATATCGGGAACAAGCAAGAAGATGCTTGCCGGCAAACTTGCCCTGGCGTGCCTGGCGCACTTGCAGCGGTGCTCCGCAGTCCGGGCAGTCCCCAAGTGACGAAAGGTCGGATTTCGGTCCGGATGCCTGGGACTCGGCAACGCGGTTTTTGCGACCGGCCATAGAGGGTTGGCTTCCCCAGTCGAGAACCATTGACCGGGTGATCTCGATACGGAGCTCCTGCTCGGAATACTTTTCCTTTATCGGCATGCCGACAACGGGAACCCCCGCGGCTTTCAGGGCCATGTCGATGAACGTCTCGTGCCGGCGCCGGCCGTCCGGCTGATGGGTGTAAGGATCCAGTTGGATAACGCCCAAAATACCGCAGCCGTCTTTTTCACATATGACGAAGTCGACATTCTCCCGTTCGATCCGCTCCCGCGCAGAACCGAGCGCCCGGTCGGGCAGCTCCGGATCCGTGCTGAGGATGTTTGCCAGGCCGACCTTCGCAAAAACAAGGTACCGTTCATCAAGAACCCGCATTAAGGCACTCAGAAGGGACTGCTCGTAGGCAGTGAGCAAGTTCGGCTCCCGGATATAGGGAAAATCAGGGCTTTCCGGCTGGGGTTCTTTGGTAACCTTGCCCGATTTCATCAAATAATACAGCACTAGCAGGGCAACCAGGAAGACACCCAATAAGATGGTGACGATATTCAATTTCCCCCCTCTGGTTGATCCGATGGATCTGTAACAGCGGCCCCGGGCTGCCACCGGCGGATCAACTCCTGCCGAATTTCGAACACGAAAGGTGTCCGCCCGTAAGTTTTGTTCTAAATTATATAATTTCGAGCGGTTAGGGTCAAGATAAAGCTCTGCCGGCCCGTGCGCCAATACGGTCGGCAATTCCATTTTCTGCTGTTTTCCTGGCTCCCGCTGATAGGGGTCAACGAGTGGGGGCACCACCAGGCGGGTTACGGGTATAACGATCCGGTGTTGTAAGACCACCGGGGGTTGTCTACCGTCTGGGAAAAGACATCCACTATGGCTTTCGGCCGGGCAATCCGGCTCTGGCTCTGTTTATCTGCTCGATTCGACAGCCGACTGTCGCCAGCACATGGTATTTTCGTCATGATATCGATCTCAGGCTCGACCGCTGCGAAGGCCCGCTTGACGAAGCCGTCCGGGCCGTATAAAAGACAGGAAGGAATAGGAAAAGAAACCGAAAGGAAAGCGATGTTCACGGCGGAAGAAATTCTGGATATGGCGATTCGAATCGAAAGAAACGGTGAGCAGACTTACCGCGACGCTATCGATAAGGCCGCAAATCCGCGAATGGCATCGCTGCTCGGCTGGATGGCGGATGAAGAAAAGCAGCATGCCGATTTTTTCCTCAACATGAAAGAAAACATCGACGCCGCTGTCAGCAACCCGGTTGCCGATGCATTTGGCCATGAAATCCTGGACAAGCTGCTGGGAAATATGAGCTTTTCATTGGAAGAGGTCGATTTTGGAAAAATCGAGCAAGTAAGAGAACTCATCGCTGTTTTCATCGAGTTCGAAGAGGACACCATACTGTTTTACCAGATGCTGGAATCGTTTCTTCAGAATGATGAGGCCCGGCGGGAGCTGCGTCGGGTGATCGATGAAGAGAACCGCCATATCAGGAAATTGAAGGATTTTCTCGTAAGCGAACCGGAACTGATTCGCACCGGGCTGCCTATGTAGTGCCCGGCGTCCTCCGACCATCCGCTATCCACCCGCATCCCCTATTTTCCCCTCAGCGACGTCTAAAATAAGCAGGGCGGTCTGCCCACAGGAGCAAACCGCCCTCAAGGAGGTAAAGAGATGGTAATATGGCATTATTACCGTTTGTTGCAGACGAACGCCCAGACGGTGCCGCATGCATTACACCCCGGTCGTTTATCTGCCCTTAACGACAGTATAATACCACGTGGTGGTATGTCAAGTATTCTTTCATTGCATAATCGCTCGTTTTCGTTCCGGTGCCAGGGAAACGCACCGGAATTCATTTCGAAAGGATTCTGCACTTCCCCCGGTTGATCCGAATGAAATACACCCCATCCTCGATCTCCAACCGGTCGGAAATTCTCATCAAACATCGCTGGGTGAACTTGACCCGCTCCTCGCCTTTTCGAATGTAGAGCGCATCGTTTTCAATGAAAAGATGCTCCGGCCGCAGGGGAAGATGCTCGCCGGTATTCAGCACCAGAATCAGGTTGGCGGCGCCCCGGATCACGTCGAAGACAAACAGGGCGGTGTCTGCAAACCGGAAATAGACCTTTTCGCGGCGGTCGTCGGTTTCCTGGCAAAGGTAATAACCGCCTTCGTCCCGCTGAATGGCGGCATGGAAATAATCGATGATCTTTTTATGTTCAAACGGACCATGGGCATTGTGCCAGCGTCCATCTCCGTCCAGCCAGAAAACGGCCCTTTCAGGGGGAATCACGACTTCATTCTTCATATCCGCCTTCTCCGCGCACCCGCAGTCCGAAACTTGAAGATTTCCACAACAACCGGTTGCAGGCCTATTCCCGCAGGAACGGGGCATCGCCCCTGCTATGCAATTCGCAACCACCCGCAGCGGAGAGCCTTGCGCAGCAGGTTTGGATATATTCCATCCGGTCAGCTGCGCTTGATGATGCTCCCCAAAACTTGCTGTTCAATGGCACAGCGTGCCCACTGCGGCTCGTTTTTCTGCTTTCCTTCTCGATGCAGATTTATAATCTGTTCGCTGATGCGGCGGGCCCTCGTGTAGCCGGCTTCCATGGCGCTGCGTACCGCCTGCCAATCGCCGGATGCGGCTAACTCCTGAAATGCAGGCGCTACTTCAGAAAATATCTCTTTGGCCAGACCGTCAATGAATGCCGCATAGAGACCGAAAGCGGCGGCATTGCGCTCGGCGATAATATGCTGCAGCGTTCCGTGTTCGTTTGTATCCGCCAACAGGTCCTTGATCGATCGCACCAGCAGTTCAACCGGACTATGGGAATATAGGGCGATCATTTCGCGCCACTCTTCACGCTCGAACACCGCGTCACGTATTTCTCCAATTTCATGATAAATGTAGTTGTCCCGGTGGGCCTCACACACTGCCTCTAGCCCTGGCCGGAGACCATCGCCGGTCTTCGCCTGCAGACCACTGCATTCCAATGCAAATTGAAGCGCAGGCCGGGCCGATTTTTTCAGGTAAAACATTTTATCCCAGAGATGGAGACGCGCAGAATCCTGCCGTAATATCACGCAATGATCCTGGGACAGTGCCGGAATCGTTAACAGATCCCTTGCCAGTTCTTTCCCCACGATGACGACCGCAATGCCGTCAACAAGCTCTTTTCTTTCCAGGTGCGCCAGAAAAAAGGTTGGTTTAAGGCCGTGGGCATATCCGGCTCCGTAATAAAGACCGGCGGGTTCCAGCAAAGCATTGATTGCGGCGGTGTTAAACGGATCAAAGTCTTGCCCCTGTATGGATATCCGAGAAAAGTGGTCATCCGCCAATTTTTCCCATCGCTGTTCCCGGCCTCCGATCCAGTCCAGTATTTCGGGGCTGTCTTTCTCCTCCCAGGGGGGCAGGCCCATCTCCCATTTGAAAAGATCACGCAGTCGCAACGCCAGACCGCAGATGGAATACAGACCGGCGTTTTTGGCGTCTGAAACATCGCAGTTGTGCCGGACCTGACCGGCAATCCGATCCACTTGCACTTTCCAATCCCGTGCGTGTTTTCCCTTTTTCAGATTCGGCATCCGTCTTCGATTTACTCCGGTTGAGATCGGCATGTTTGACAGTAACCATTTTCCTATCGAAAACAACCGACGCATCGTGTTGATGCCGGCAAGCGGTCGACTGCCGCAACCGCTTTGCGGTCACCGTTCAAATTGAGTCCCGAAACCATCCGTGGTATAATTACACGCTGTTGTCGTTTTGCTGCTGCCAATAGAGCGGTCCCTCTCAAGGGCCTTCCCAAACGATCTCAACCGGTGCTATCATTTGAATGATCATACGCTGTTCCGAATGTGGAGTTCAACACCGGATAGATGCCGCTCGGCTCTCCGATCCGGCCCGGATTCTCCGTTGTAGCAAGTGTGGCGAAATTCTGCGTCAGACACCTCCTTCAGAAAACTTGCAGACAACGCCGACGACGCCTGCTAACGGAGCCCGATATTTGCTGATCAGCTGTCCGGACTGTGGAACCAAGTACCGATTCAGCGCCCAGCGACTGAAAGAGGGAAAGTCGCGGTTGCGATGCCGCAAGTGCGGCCGGATCATTTCCCTGCGCCGCAAGCAACCATCCCGATCCCTCAAGATACAGGTCATCCGGACCGATCAGAGGGAAAGCGAAGCATCGGAAACTCGCCAGCCGGTTTTTCAAACCTACAGCGGAAAGCCGGATACCAGGAAAAGAAGGGTCTTTCTTCTGGCATCGGCCGCAACCGGGATGCTTGTCTTGATCGCCACCGGCATATTCTTCGGATACCCGCTGCTTTTCCACAAGGGTCCTCCGGGACACAGCGCCCGTGAAACCCCGTTTCGGGCGGCAAAGTCGACGGAGGGCGTCGGAAAAGAGCCTTTCATCCTACTGGAAGCGGATCTGCCGGCCCTTCGCCGGGAATTGCAAAAGCGCCTTCCCTTTATCATCGACGACCCGAACTGGCGGTTCGCCTCGGCGGTTTTGGCAGTATCCGAAATACAGCGGATGAAACTGCTGCTGTATCCCGATCCTGAAAACCAGATGCTGCCTGTTCTGATCTTGCAGGGCAACGAATCTGCCGATCTGAAAAAGCCGTTGCTTCACAGTGATCCATGGGAACGCATCTTGCTGCCAGCGGAAGGCAATGCATACCGGTTCAACCCCATGGTCCTGGAAACTGCTGCCAAAAGCGGATTTCCAGCCAAATCCTATCGAATCTGGTTTCACCCCGGCTGGGCTGTGTGTGCGCCGCTGAAACAATCACAGCTGTGGGAAGGAGGCACAGAGCGCTGGCATTCTTTGGCGGTTGCCCGATTTGCCGAAGCCCTTGAAAAACCGATCCAACTCGCCGGACTGTCCGTGCGGATCCCGCAGAATCTGCCCCGGGGCTGGACCAATTCGCTGATTCCCGATTCGCTGCGCCGAAGCGATCGAGATTCCAGGCAAGCAATCGCTGCGGCCGCAGACTTCCTGGCCTTGCTGGATCGTTCGATGCAACAGATCGATTCGATGGCCGGTGTGTTTCGATTTCTCGGTGACAAGGGGCGGCAGCTGCAATATGCTCAGCAATTCCGTGAAGGATTCGACGCCATACCTGTTTTCAACCGGCTTCAATCCGGAGAAAACCAAAATGACCATGAGAGCATCGTCGCCACCTTCGGCGAACTTCTTCACCATGATCGACTGAACACGACCATAGAGCTTCACGAAAGTCGACTGACCGTCGGGCTGCAATGGCAGGCAGAAGATGATCAGGCGCTGATGCAAGCTGTGATCGAAGCGGTATTCAGCCCAAAACATGCCCAAAAACCAACCAGGCCATAAATATGCCGGCAACCATCGACCCCCATCCCGGATAGAACGCCGCTTCAAATCGATCGCCACCCTTTCCCGCAAGCTCCTCGTCGGACCCGTTCCCAGCCGCCCCTACTCTGTAATTTACTACCACTTTTCGGCATAAAAAGTAATGCTGTGGGGAAGCGAAAGCCTTGAAAACATCCGGAGCAATCCGATGGCAGCAAGGTATGCGAATTGCCGCCCCTACCGCCGCTTTCCAAACTCCCGGCACGTCCGGGAAACACAATATGCTGTGCCATATTTTCTTTGACATACCATATGTATTAGTTTAGATTGAAATTTCAGAAGAAATCGCGCAGACTTACTTGATCCGCTTTTATTGCACTCGCCCAGATGCAAAGCGCTCAGGGGTATCGAGGTACTGCCTGTGGTTCGTACCGCAAGCTCTTGAAAGTTTGTCAACCGCTTTCCCCTCTCCGGTGTGCAGACAAACCTCGATGCCTACAGCGGGGGTAGCGACCGGCAAATGAGCAAGGTTCAAGCGAATGATGGTTCGCATGTCGTTTCTGGCAGCATGGTTTCGTCATTTTCGTCGGCATGACGGATAGTGATTCAGGAAACGTGCAGATGGGCTCGGGTTCGGCAGAAAAGCAGAAAAGTTTGGTATTGGCGAGTCGATGGTGAGAGAACTTCCCCAAATCGTAAATAAGATCAATACCGCCATCCCCCTTCCCAGTTTGCCCCAACTGTTGTTTAAGTTGATAGAAGTTTGCCGGGACAATTCTCGCAGCGTCGAAGACATCGTTCGCATCGCTCTGCTCGACCCGGCCATTGCAACCAAGCTGATGCGACTTGCCAAAAGCTGGATGCCGGGCGTCACCGGTATTCGAAGTATAGAGAAAGTCATCTCCTTACTGGGTCCGGTTAACATGCGCAAATTGGCGCTCGTTGCGCTGGCGACACCGATCACCAACAACGCCATGCGCCATTCGGCCGTCAAATTGAACCGCTTCTGGCACCATTGTGTTCAATGTGCCGTCCTGGCGCGAAAACTAGCTGAACGACAGGGCAACCTTTCTCCCGGTGACGCGTATCTGGCAGGTCTGATGCATGACATCGGACAGCTGTTGCTGTGGACCAATTTCAAGAAGGAATATGACCCCCTATTTCAAGACCGGGCGACCGATCCAGCACCCGTAGATAAAGAAAACAACCGCATCGGCACCAACCACTGCGAGGCCGGATGGCGCCTGGCGCGCGAAGCCGACCTGCGGCCGATGGTCGCAGATGCCATTCTATATCATCACCATCCGGTGGCGGAAATCATCCACGCCATGCCGCATGTGCGCGTCGTGTATGCGGCCAATATTATCTACTACCGCCAGCAGGACCCTTATACGCTGGCAGAGGTGCTGCAATCCATCGGTTTGCAGCAAACGCCGGAGCAAATCGGCAGTCTGCTAGCCGAGGCAAATCGCACCGTGGAATCGGTATACCGGTTTTTGGGACTCCGACCGGAGGTTTTTTCCGATTCACAGTTCAGCGAAACGACGGAAGGCTTTCTGCCCATTTATGACTTTCTGAGGGAGTTCAGAGAGCTCTCCATGGTTCATATCGCTGCCGGGGAAATCGATGCACACAGCGATCGAGAAAGCACCCAGAAAGAACTCTGCCTGACACTGCAGATCTTATTCGACATCCTGCCGGTCTGTTTCTTTTACTACAATCCGATACGCAACGTTCTTACAGCTAAATCAACCGCCGGCTGCTCAGCCGACAACCTGATTGACGGAATCGAAATGCCGGTCAAGCCGGGAGCAAGCCTGGCAGCGGCTGCCGTCATCAAAAATGAATTCATCGACTCTTTCGGCTATCTGTCCGGCGAGCTGTTATCCATCGCCGATGAGCAACTGCTACGCCTGCTCGGCACCGAGGGCATGGTCTGTATCCCTCTTGAAAACCGGGGGAAGCAAGTCGGCATCATTGTCGGCGGTATCGACGAGTCGCAATTTCCGGTGCTATCCGAGCAGATTGCACTACTGCGGCAATTTGCCGACAAAGCAGCAACCGCATTGGAAGACAAAAGCAGCGCTCACAAGAATAGCCAGCGCGTCTCAACAGCAAGTGTCATGGATCGAGATGCGGTAAGGCGGGTAATCCATGAAGTCAACAATCCGCTGGGAATCATTAAAAACTATCTGAACATACTCGGCCCCAAAGTGCGTGATATTGGGCAGGGGCAGGAAGAAATCGAGCTGATTCGGGAAGAAATCGATCGAATCCCCGGCATTATCCAACAGCTTACCGCATCGGAGAGACCCGCCGGAGCAGCGGCGGAAATCGTCGACATCAACAATATCCTGTACGATCTGTCAAAGCTGTTGAAAAAATCGGTCCTGGAGCCGTCAAAGATCTCCCTGCATTTTGCGCCCGACCCGCAACTGCCGTCTTTCCCGGGAAACCGGGGAAACCTGGTACAGGTGTTTACCAACTTGTTGAAAAACTCGATCGAGGCCATGCCGGATGGAGGCAACATCTTCATCCACACCGCCTACCGTCAGAATAACACAGGCAATGGCCGGGGGAATATTCTGATTGAAATTCGGGACGACGGCCCGGGAATCCCGGATCCGATCAGACAGCACCTGTTTACACCCGGCAGCAGCTCCAAGGGGCCCGAGAATTTCGGCCTGGGCCTGTCGATCTGCAAGGAAATCATTCACCGTTACAACGGGGAAATTCAGTGTCAAAGCCGTGAAGACAAGGGCACCAGTTTTCAGATTGCCCTGCCGTGCAATACAAACGCAGACAGGACTGAAACGGAGAAAAGCATATGAAACAGCGCCCAGCCGTGCTCGTTGTAGATGATGAGCAGAAGATGTGCCTCAGTGTGAAAACCATGCTGGAAAACCGGGGACTGGACGTGGAAGTAGCCACCTCGGGCAAGACCGCTATGGAAACCATCGGGCAAAAAGAGTTCGACCTGTTTCTGCTGGACATTTTCATCCCGGATATCGACGGTTTCGGCCTGATGGAGCGCATCCTGGCAAAAAGGCCGGAAGCGCCGGTAGTGTTGATGACCGGCGACGCTTCCGTGGATTCAGCCGTACATGCGTTGAAAAGAGGTGCCCACGATTACCTGCGCAAGCCGTTTGAAGCGGAAGACCTGGAAAAAACAATCAATAATGCGCTGCGGCAGCGCAAGCTCCTGGAAAAAACCCGGATTATGGAAGACCGGTTGAAAGTCTCGGAAAAGCGATTCCGTTTCATGATACAAAATTCTCCGGATATGATTTACACACTGGATAAACGCGGAAATTTCACCTTTGTCAACGAAGCGGCCACCGATCTGTTCGGTTACCATACGACCGATCTGATCGGCAAACATTACCGCTCCATCCTCTACGAGGATGACATCGCTCGATCCCGATGGCGCTTCAATGAACGGCGCACCGGCGAACGCGCAACCGCCGGTTTCGAACTCCGCCTGAAACCCGGTCCGCGGATAAAAGCCACGGAGGGCAAGAAACCGGCATATGCCGTCGTCGAACTCAACGCCACCGGGATGTATCGCCGGGAAAGCGCTCGCGGACCTCGCGTCCAGGTGGGCACCTATGGCGTCGCCCGGGATACGACCTATCGAAAAGCATTGGAAACCCAACTGATCCAGGCGAAGAAGATGGAGGCCATCGGCAATCTTGCCGGGGGGCTTGCCCATGACTTCAACAACCTGTTGATGGGCGTGCAGGGCGTCGTGTCGCTCATGCGGCTGAAGATGGAACCCGACAACCCGTTTTTGAAACAGGTGCGAACCATCGAACAGTACGTTCAGGACGGCGCCGGCTTGACAAGGCAGTTGCTCACTCTGGCCAAGGGCGGAGCCCTGGAGATCAAGCCGACCGATGTCAACGAATTGATACGCAAACAAAGTCGCATGTTCGGCCGCACCCGCAAGGAAATCACCATCGCAGAAGATCTGGTACCCGTGGTTCTACCGGTGCTGGCGGATTCCTCCCAGATCGAACAGGTGCTGCTAAACCTGTATGTGAATGCGGGGCACGCCATGCCGGAAGGCGGTCGCATTGCCATCAAAACAGAGAATATATATCTTTCTCATGAGCACATGCTGATCGGTTCCACACACCTAAAGCCCGGCAGGCATGTAAAGATCACCGTGTCTGACACCGGCATCGGGATGGATGAGAAGACTCTGGAGCGCATCTTCGATCCCTTTTTCACCACCAAGCAGTTCGGTAAGGGATCAGGGCTCGGCCTTTACGTGGCCTACGGTATAATAAAAAACCACGGCGGCTTCATCCAAGTGGTCAGCAAACAAAGGGTTGGAACGACCTTTACCATTTACTTGCCGGCTACCGAGCGCAGGACCGCGCGAGTGGAAAAGCCGTCTCTCCAGAAAATCCTGGGACGAGAAACCATTTTGCTGGTGGACGACGAAGAAAAAGTCCTGACGGTCTGCGGCGACAGCATGAAGCTGCTCGGCTACACCGTATATACGGCCGACAGCGGTGACAAAGCGCTTGGGATTTTCTCAAAAAATGCCGAAGCAATCGATGTGGTTGTTCTGGACATGATCATGCCCGGAATCAGCGGAAAGGAAACATACCGGCGTCTGAAGCAGATCGATCCGCAGGTGCGGGTGTTGCTCGCCAGCGGATACGCCATGGAGGGGCAGGCCGAAGAAATACTGAAGGAAGGGTGCGCCGCATTCATTCAGAAACCGTTTAAAATAGAACAACTTTCGCTCACCATTCAGGAAATAATGGACACTTCCTGCCGGATCGGCTGAATCGCGGTAGCATCCCGCATCCGCGAAGACGCATGAAAATGGCGTTAGCTGAATACGACCTGCAAGCAAAGACAACCGCACTTGGGGAAGCTGCCGATTTGTTCCGGGAACCGCACGTTTACAGTGTTCGGGGGAAAGAAAAGGAGAGTCGAGCCAGTGGAAAAGATCAACAAAGTCGACCGGGTGTTAAGCGGGCAGGAAGTCGATTGCCCGCCGGTTTCGCTCTGGTATCACTTCGGTGTCCAGCACGGAAGTGGAAAACAGTTTGCAAACATCACCCTGGAGCAATTCGAATACTATGACTTCGATTTCCTGAAGGTCATGAACGATATCTTCTATCCCCCGCCGGTTGGTCTGAAGGCGGTCGCATCCGAAGATGACCTGCACCGCATCGGTCCGCTGGATATCGAATCGGTCTGGAAGCAACAGTTCATCGCACTGGATCGCATCTCGACGGAACTCAAAGGGCGAGCCTATTTTATCGATACCGTGTTCGATCCCTGGCAAAGCATCCGGAGGGCCATGGCCGGCGAGCATATCCAGGCGCTGATGCAGTCCGCGCCGGATGCCCTGCTCGACGCCCTGGAGGTGGTGACCGACAACTTGATCCACTACTGCAAACAATCGCTGAAGATCGGCTCCGCCGGCATTTTTCTCTCCGTGGCCGCCGGAGCGGAAATCCTCACCCGACAGGAATTTCTCACATTCGTCAAACCCTTCGCGACCCGGCTACTGGAGGCGGTCGCCGATCGGGCGAAAATGAACACGGTCCATGTTCATGGGGAAACACTTTTTTTCGATGATGCGATCGATTTCCCCGCTGCCATCTTCAGCTGGTGGGATCGCGGACCGAAAGGTCCTTCTCTTCAGTGGGTAAAGGAGAGGATTTCCGGCTGCGTGATGGGGGGAATAGACCAGACGATCGTCAGTCGCAGGACACCGGCATTTCTGAAACAGCACGCGGCCGAGGGAATCGGGATGGGAGGCCGCACGCGCTTTCTGCTGGCCGGGGGCTGCACTATCGACAGCTGGGTCTACCCCGAATCGATCCATTCGATTGTGGCCGCGGCGCGGGAGGGATGCTAACCGATGAAGCTGTGTCAGACCTGCGGACAACTTCTGGCCGAAGAAATTTCCAGCTGCCCATCGTGCGGCGATGAAGTGGTTGAAGGTCGCAAGACCATCGACGACTACCGGATCGAAGAAATTCTGCACGAGGGGTATTCCAGCATTCTGTGCCGGGCCGTTAAGGAGGGGGCAACACAGCCGGTTGTTATTCGGATCTTCACGCCGCAATCAGGCGTGGACGAACGCATTGCTGAACGACTTGCCCAGGAACTGGATGTACTGCGCACACTCCCCGAAGACTATTTCGTCCGTCATTACGAAATCCGCAAATCTTCAGACGGCCTGTGGTATCGCGTCAGTGAGTGGCTTGACGCCATCAACTGGGGCACGCTGCTGGCTTCCGGCCGGCTGCAGGACCTGCAGGTCGCATTTCGGCTTTTTGCCAGAATCGCTCGCATTCTCGATGGCCTGCACCGTACCGGACACTTTATTCCCCACCTGATCCTCGATGATATCATCGTCTTCGAGGGGAAAAACCGGCGTCTGGAAGTGAAAATCGATTACAAACTGTCCCGGTTTCTCAATCCAGAACTCGATCGTCCGGGACCGATGCTGAAGAAACTTCTCAAAAGCCACCCTGATATCCTCAATCGGCGTCCCCTGGACTTCAGAAGCGACATCTGGTCTTTGGGCAAGATTTTCATGGAACTGCTCACCGCCGACCACGAAAGCGCGGTTTTCAGTGCTCCCATCATTGACGAACTGGAATTGCCTCCGGACGCGGAAGTTTTGTTTAAAATCATGTTGGCGGACGACCCCAGCCTTCGGCCCCAATCCATGGCGGAAGTGTATGAAACCCTTGACCGTATTCACGATAAAGACCTTGCGGCCGCTACGCAACGACGCTTTCGGCCGACCCTGTCCTGGGTCCGGGAAGTCCGGGGGCTCAGGCGCTGGCTTCTGCTGGTGGCCGGCGGGCTGATTCTGGTGACCGCCATTGGATTGGCCTCCTGGCTTCATTTCGCACCCACGCTGCGTGACAGCGAAAGCCGGCTGGCCGGCTATGCCAATCGTTACGCCGGATCGGTTGGATTCGTCCTGGTGGAGTACTGGGTAAAAGACGAGCGACAAATCTACTACCGCGGTCGCAGCGAAGGTACCGCCTTTCTGGTAGATGCCCAGGGTTATGTGCTGACCAACCGTCACGTGGCTTGTCCCTGGCTGACAGACCAGAACATCTACGTTCTGCTCCACCGGCTCGGACCGCACCCACTGCAGTTGGAATACAGAGCATTTCTCTGGTTTGAAGGCCAACAGGCCTTCAAGCGGGTACCGGAGCTTTCCTCCAGCGAACAGTTGGATGATGTCTATCACCTGGACCGCGCATACAGCACCCGCGGAAAGCGGCAGCTGCAGATTTTAGGAGTGGCCCGAGCTCCGAGCAGCACCAGGGAAAGGATTACATCTCCCCTGCAGGACGATTTCGCCGTACTGAAAATCGATCCGGTCCCGGCCGGCCTGACACCCCTGCCCCTGGACGAAAGAAGTGATCCGTCCGATATTCCGAAGCTGTTGCCGGTAATCGCACTGGGATTTCCTCTGGGCAGCAGCACCCAGGGCGCAACGGTCAATGTTAGTGTGACCCGCGGGCATGTCAGGCGCACGTTCGAAAACTTTCTGCAGGTAGACACCTCTCTTTACCGTGGCAACAGCGGTGGACCGGTTATCGACCTGCACGGCAAGGTTATCGGTATCGCTTCCAGCGTAGCAGTCGAATGGGCCACGGCGCCGATTCCCGTGGCCACACCGCTTTCGGATCTTGGCATGGTGCTGCCGATATCCAAAGCCGCCGGTTTTTTGCGGGAAATCATGGCCGGCCGGCCCAAATGGAACGGCGTGCTGGATTTGTCCATTGACGTAAAGCTGAAGCGAATCATCGAGGCAGCCGACCGCCGGCAATGGGCGCAAGCGCTGCAGGCGGCTGAGGATGAACTGCTGACCAGCCAGGACCCCTCGCTGGTAATGGCATCGGCTATTATGCACCTTTGCACAGCGGATCTGAGCGGGGCTAGGCAGCGCTTCACCCAGGCCCGATCCATGGACTCTACCAACGGCCTGGCGCTGTTTATGCTGTATCTGATTGATTGGATGGAATCCCGGCCCGGCAACGGCGACTATCGCAGGGAACTGCTGACGCTTGACTGGCGGTCTGTCCATGAATTCTACGGCTATATGACCCGGATACTGGAAGGGCAAATACTCTTGCCGGCAGACCCGCAAAGCGGCTATAACCCCCGCGAAAAAAGCTGGCTGAATTACATCGCGGGTCTGCAGGCCGAAAAACGGGGAGTGCTGGCCGAAGCGGAGACCAGCCTGCAGTCGGCTATACTGGCAGCCGACGGCAGCAGCTGGATTTACTACCTGGCATTGTCGGCTCTCGATCAGGTTCGCGAACATCGGCTGGCCCTGCTGCCGCCCGCAGATCGAAAGGCATATACAACAACCGTCGAAGATTTCGAACAGCGCCATGTTGCCGCAAGGAAGAAGCGCCTGGAGGAGCAGGAAAATCTGTCGGTGCTGACAGCCCGATTCAACCAAAAATCGACCCCCCTGGAAGAAAGGATGGAGTTGCTGCTGCAGCTCCGCCGGGCCGATCCAGGCAACCGGGACCTGGTGGCCGCTCAGGTTTTTGTAGATCTGATGGGAGAGTTGTGGGATCAGGGGTTGGAAACCGCTCGCGCGTATCTGGCATTTCAAGGGCGGGAGAATCGAGGGCGTTTGCAAATCGGGCTGCTGGTACCTGAAATTCTTCACAAAATGGGAAAAGCCGAAGAAGCGCAGGTGGAGTTGGACCGGTTCCAAAAACGAACCCGTGACCGCTGGTACCGGCAGGTTGCCGGTACGCTTCAGGGTACAATGAAAGAGTCGGCCCTGCTGGAGGCAGCTGCGGCAAGTCCCGAGTGCGTGCTTACAGCCCGCACTGCTTTAGGATTCTGGGCAGAGGGTTCCGGAGATCAAAACAGCGCCGTGCTGCATTACAGGGAAGCGCTTGGATCCTACATGGACGAGATGTTCGAGTACGAGTTTGCCGTCCGCCGCATTCAGTCTCTGCGCCAATCCAGACAGCAGTGATCGTCGGTGCTGCGAACCGACGCGACACTGGCATAGAAGCTAGCCCGCTTCCATATCGAATTCCTCGAATCCAAACCAGTAGCCAGTGCGACCAACGTGATCGAGCTCAAATTGCACGGCCTCGATGTGGTTGTTCTCGATTTCCAAAAAACGACTGAACATCTGCCTTGCGTCGTCTGCAAGCTGCTGCACCATTCGCCGGTAAAAATCGCTGGTTTCTATCTCCGCCTGTAAGGCCTTGCTGAGCATCTGCTGTCTGAGGCCACGGTGATCGCCTTCCACCCGGGACTTAATTTTGTCAGCCTCCCTGCGAATGCGGCTGGCGGAAGGGATGGCGGACTCGAGGGTTTCAACCGTTATTCGACCGGTGCTGCGCCACTGCCCGAGCTTCTGCTGCAGGTAGTCGACATGGCGCTGCTCGTCGTCGGCCAATTGCTGAAAGATCTTTTTCCCGGCAGGATCGTCGGTTGCCGCAACGCTCTCTAGATAGATATCCCGAATCCTGCCCTCATAATCCAGGGCTGTCTTAATGGCCTCTTCAAGGGTCATGTCCGCCTCCATAAAAATTTTTCGAATCACCGGAACATTCGTAACGGTTTCTGAAGGTAATATCCCGGCCGGGAAACTGCAACACTCTTTTTCGACCCTGGTTTATGAAAATGCTTCATTGTCACGTTTTGTCCTCGAACGGCAGCTTGGTTCTCCCACAGCGCAAGGCCATCCAAAGACGGCTTGACGCTAGAGCAGCTGGTCCAGCTGTTCCTCCGGCACCTGGATGGCCACCACTTCCCCCCGGACGCAGACCTGGCCTCCGGCGTGCAGCTCCGATGTCACCACCACCTTGCGACCCTTGATCTCTTTGACCCTGGATCTTACCACCAGTGTCGTATCGATGGGTGTCGGCTTTAGGAATTCGACGTGCAGGGATCCGGTCACAAACCGCAGGGGCGGAGAGGTGTCCATCTTCCGGCCTTCAGCCCGGTAAGCGGCAGCAGATGCGGTGCCGGTGCCGTGGCAATCGATCAGCGAAGCGATCAGGCCGCCGTAGACGCAGCCCGGAAAAGCTGTGTGATAGGACTTCGGCGTATACTCGCACACGCTTTCGTCCCCGTCCCAGTAACTTTTAAAATGCAAGCCCCTGGGATTCAGCCGCCCGCATCCGTAACAATGACTCAACTGATCCGGATAGAAATCCTGAAATGCTTTCTGTTTCATCCCAACATCCTTTCTTGTGTGTCTCTTCGCCTTTTTTCCGCTCAGGCCAATTTGTCCTATGTTGTCGGATCGTATTCGATTTTTCCCGTTCAGGCAACATCCCGTTTGCGTCGACTTTTTGATAGACACCATGATCTCAGGGTTTTTCGTGGACGTTGAAGATAAACTGTTGTATCTATCAAGAAAACGGCTCACCGGTATGCCGCCCGGCCACAGCTTACATGCAGGCACAGCCGCAAACGATAGGACCAGGGAGACACCTCGCGGCACGAAGAAGATGCGGCCATGCCCAAGTGCCGGTAAAACCGGCACCGGCATAACAAACGAAATATCGATGAGAAATCAAATGAACTACCCGGAATTTCAAGACAAAATTATTCTTCTCTACCTGTTTAACCGGCCCGATGATCATAACGTCGTCCTGCAAAACGCCTCGTTAGAAGATCAGGCCGGCAGGATGTTCATCGTGGGGGTTTTTGCAGAAGGCACAACCGCCAACGATTGGGCGACCGGGGTTCGGACAGCTGTCGCCTGGGACAGCGTTGAGCAGTATCTGGTTTTCGATACCATCGAAAACTATTTCGAGCGGATTTCGGTAGGCTGGGAAAACAAGACCGTCCAGTGAAAAGCCCCGGGCAAGGTCGATTCGTTTTGACAACACCAGGTTCATAACTTATACTGCTCACCGGTCCCAACCGCGGTGGTTTCTTTTTCTGATCTGTTGTGCATGCGCGGTTTCGTCCTCCCCTGACCGCTGCTCCTTAGAGCTTGCCTACGCTGCCCTGGCCTTGACCTTCAGCGCTTCACTGCGCTTTTTACCTTTTACCTGTTGACGGGATCGGATGGAGAGATGAGGCGATGCGCATCGTCCTTTTGTACCCGCCACCATGGAAAATCCCGTTATCCGGCCACCCCCCGTACCCCTCGGGAGAAGGGGCTCCGGAAGGAGTCGACCCGGATGCACTGCTGGGCAGCGATTTGATACAGGCCCCCTACGGCCTGCTTTCTCTGGCTGCTCAGGCAATCCAGGCCGGTCACAATGTAACCGTTCTCAACATTTCCAACTTTCCCTGGCCTGCCGTAGAGTTGCTGGCTGCACACTTGAATGCCGACCTTTACGGATTATCCTGCCTGACCGCCAATCGACGCGGCGCCGCCATGACCGCGGAACTTTTCCGCAGCTTTCATCCCGATGCCCACATCACCGTCGGCGGTCCTCATGTATCGGCCCTGCCGCTGGAAACCCTGGCGCACTGCGATGCAATCAACACCATCGTCATCGGAGAAGGAGAGCAGCCCTTCCTTCAAATTCTCCAGCGCCTTGAACACCGCGGGTTGGTGGAAGACATGCCGGGGCTGGCGTGGCGGACTTCCGGCGGCTGCCGTTTGCACCCGCCGGCTGCATTCATCGAAAACCTGGACACCCTGGCTCCACCCACCGATTTCTTTCGGCTGCGCACGCTGTTGACCTCACGCGGATGCCCGATGAGCTGCACCTACTGCTGCAGCAACCTGATGTGGGGCCGGCGGCTGCGGCAGCATTCCGTAGAATACGTGCTCGACATGATCGAAACTTGTATCGACGAATACGGCCAGCGAATCATTTCCATCAAGGACGACACGTTTACCATAAACCCGCAACGGGTACTGGCCATCTGCGAGGGTATCCGCAGCCGCAAGCTTGATTTCATGTGGAGCTGCGAGACACGGGCCGATTGCCTCGATGAGGAGATGCTTTGCGCCATGCGGGCAGCCGGCTGCAAACGGATCAGTTTGGGAGTGGAATCGGCCTCCGAGAGGATCCTGCAAAACGTCCGCAAGCGCGTCACTCCCGATCAGGTTCTCCAGGCCACAAGGGCGGCCAAGAAGTTCGGCCTTCAGGTGCGCTTCTACATGATGGCCGGCAACCGGGGGGAGACACTAAAAACTTTTCAACAAAGCATGGATTTCATCGAGACGGCAAAACCGAACCAGTTTGTGTTCTCCCAGCTGCATCTATATCCCGGCACAGAGGAATTTGGTTTGTTCGAACAGTCCGGGACGGTTTCAAAAGACCTTTTCTTCGACCAGGACTTTCTCTGCCTGACATGCTTTGCCGGATCCCGCAAGGATGCGTCGGAGATCACCGCGCAGATCAAGAAGCTGGAAGGTACGCAGAACTATTGGGACTACAGTGCCGCTGACTGTGCCAGTGCGATGGAACGACTTCCCCCGCAACATTTCCTGCATATGGATCTGTGTGCCGCATACCTGCGGGAAAAAAAGCCGGATCTGGCCGAGCAGCAGTTGCAGCAGGCTGTCGATATGGGATATTTTCTTCCAGGGCTGGTCAACAACCACCGGGCCTGCATTGCGGCCTTGCGCGGAGATTATAAGGCGGCGCGGGCTTCTCTGGAAGCGGCCGTCCGGTGTTACCCTCACCACGTGGTTCTCCGGAACCTGCAATGCTTGCGGAACTGGATGGCGGGCGAAAGTGCGGACAATTGTCGGCCGCCGCAGCTGGCAGCAGATCGGGGCTTCGAAACCGCCTGCGTCTGGAAACAGCCGGAATTCCCGGATCCGTTGAATCTGCACCTGCAGCTCGATGAAGCCGCAGTTGAGGCGTGACGGATACGGAGAGTCATTTCGGGAAGGGTTTTACTTCAAACGAATTGCCTTAATAATCGCCACCGGCTGGAGCGGCACATCGCGATGACCTTTGGATACACCGGTCTTTACCCCGGAAATCGCGTCAACGGTCTCCATCCCCCGGACAACCCGCCCGAACACCGCATACCCCCAACCCCGAGGATCTTTGCCCCTGAAATTCAGAAAGTCGTTGTCCACCGTGTTGATGAAAAACTGAGCGGTAGCGCTGTGCGGGTCCGGTGTGCGGGCCATGGCCACCGTTCCGCGTTCGTTTTTGATGCGATTGTCGGCCTCGTTTGGAACCGGCGGCCGGGTGGGCTGTTGCTTCATCTCAGCCGTAAATCCGCCGCCCTGAATCATGAATCCGGGGATAACACGGTGGAAGATGGTCCCATCATAAAAACCGGCATCAACGTAAGCCAGAAAGTTGGCGGTGGTCTGCGGCGCCCGATCCGGATAAAGTTCTAAAACGATAACCCCCATCGATGTCTTCAATTCCACCCGGGGATGCAGCGCACTTTTTTCCGCACCCTGAACCGCTGTACACACCACCACCAATGCCAGCAACCAGCCGAACACCCATTTAGTCACACCGCGCCTCCCTGTCTGTTCTCCTGCTCATTTCCGGACCGGTTCATCACGTGCAGCCGCAAGCCCCCGCAATTGCACCAAGGTCTAACCCGGCTGAAAAGAGGTCTGGGATATCCCCGGACCGCAATACCCGCTTTGCTGCACAACCGGACATCAATTGGCCGTCACCTCAAACAACCGGCGATACTCGCCGTAACCGCTGTCTTCGAGCTCTTCCCTGGGCACGAATCGCAAAGAGGCCGAATTTATGCAGTATCGCAGTCCCATGGGCGGCGGCCCGTCCGGGAACACGTGCCCGAGGTGAGAATCCGCATACCGACTGCGCACTTCGGTCCGCACCATTAGAAAACTGCGATCGGTCTTTTCCACAATGTGCCCCTTTTCCAGCGGTCGTGTAAAACTGGGCCAGCCGGTTCCCGACTCGAACTTGTCGGTGGAACTGAATAGCGGCTCACCGGAAACAACGTCCACGTATATTCCTTCTTTCTTGTTGTCCCAGAATTCATTCTGAAAAGGCGGCTCGGTTCCGTCCTGCTGTGTCACCCGATATTGCAGCGGGGTCAGTTTTTTCTGCAACACCTCATCCGCCGGCCGGCTGTAGGTCTTGTCAGCCGCAGATTTCATGACGGCCGTCTCCGGCTCTTCCCAGGTGCTGTTGAGAAACTGATCTCTACCGGATCCATACCGGTAATACCGGTAGCGCAGGGGATGATTGCGGTAGTAATCCTGATGGTAATCTTCCGCAGGATAGAATTTGGTGGCCTCCACGATCTCCGTCACGATGGGCTTGTCGAATCGGCCGCTGCGTCCCAACTCCTCCTTGGAGGCCTCCGCCTCCCGCTTCTGATTATCGTTATGGTAAAAAATGGCGCTTCGGTACTGACTTCCACGATCAACGAACTGACCGCCGGGATCGGTGGGGTCGACATTCCGCCAGAACACGTCGAGAAGTTGGCGGTAGGTGATCTTTGAAGGGTCGTAGACCACCTGCACCGCTTCGGCATGCCCGGTCCCGCCGGCGGACACTTCCTGGTAGGTCGGATCCGGTTTGCTGCCGCCGATGTAGCCGGAAATGGCTTCGACAACCCCTTCGACTTTCTCGAAATCAGATTCAGTGCACCAGAAGCAGCCCCCCGCGAAGGTGGCTTTATCCAGCTTGTTGTTTTCCTTGTTCATCGTGTTGCTCGCTGTCATTGCGTGGGTAGAGGGAAGAAGTATCATCGAACAAATGAAAAACAATATCCATAAACGCTTTGTATTGGTTTTCATGATTATCACCTGATGACGTTAACATTGAATAGAGCCTATGCTCGGCAGCTGCGCCTTTTGTGTCGCGGATGCGACTGGCTGCAAATCAACTGCCTGTAAGATAACTGGATAACCATTTTTCCGACAAAGTCAAAACCGGGGGAACCGGACCGTCTCAAGTTTGACAACTATCGACGGCTATTTTACAATTAGCAGGGTTGTATATGCCGGTTCGTAGAAGGATCCGGAAAGCCATAGCGGATCCGGAAACGGTTGCCGACAGATGCCGCAATGGGCACTTTGGCGATAACTATCTGAAATTATAAGTTCTCTAATAACAGTTCCAACCGTGCTCGCAAGTTTCGATGCTCCCCGTTGCAGAAGATAGAGGTGGTTTTGAATTACGCACCGCTTTTCAATCCACAGACGGTTGCCGTTGTCGGTGTTTCACTGTCCAACGACCGACATCCAGCCAATGTCATTTATAACAAGCTGCACCTGAGATATCCGGTCAAGGTGTATCCGGTGAACCCCCACGGAGGCATGCTTCATCACGACAAAGTCCACCGTGATATATCCGAAATTCCGGTGAAAATCGACCTGGCGGTCATTGCGGTTCGAGCCGAACACGTCCCCGGGATCCTTGAAAGCTGCATCCGCAGCAAGGTGGGGGGGGCGACCATCATATCGGGGGGGTTTGCAGAAAGCGGTCGCCCGGATCTGCAAAACCGACTGGTGGAACTGGCCGGTGCTTCCCGTTTCCCTTTTATCGGCCCAAATTGCCTGGGGATTTACGTGCCCAACCGTTTTGACACCTTTTTTCTTCCCGGTGAAAGGCTCATTCGACCGGATCCCGGCAATGTTGCCATCGTCAGCCAGAGCGGGGGAGTGCTGGTGGATCAACTGGTCAAGTTTGCCGAACAAGGAGTGGGATTGTCTCTGGCAGTGAGCATCGGAAACAAGGCCCAGATAAGGGAAATCGACCTGCTGACCTACCTGGCCGCAGAAAGCGATACCCGCGTAATCGCCTTTTACATCGAGGGTTTCGAAAAAAATGAGGGGCGACGCTTCGTTCAAGCAGCCACAGAAATTTCCAAGCCGATCGTTGTTCTGAAGGCCGGCAAGACTGCCGAGGGCAGCCGGGCGGCCAGCAGCCATACCGCCTCTCTGGCCGGAGACTATCGGGTATTTTCCGAAATTGCAGCCCAGCACGGCATTATAGAAGCCCGCAACGAATACGAGATGGTATCCTTTTGTGAGTCGCTGAGCTGCTATCAAAAATCGATCACGGGCAAGATCGGCATCATCACGGTCAGTGGCGGGCATGGGGTTCTGTCAACTGATGCCTGTGCCGAGCACGGACTGCAAGTCCCCCGCCTTTCGGAGCACTGGCAGAAAGAGATCCGCAATTACCTCTCACCGAGCGTTCAACCGATCGCCTCCCTGGCCAACCCCATCGACCTGACTGGCAGCGCAAAGGATGACGATTTTATCGCTGCAGCACGCGCTTTGAGCCAGACACCGGAAATTGATTGCGTGATCATGTTGCTGCTGCCGTATTCTCCGGGCATTACTTCGGATCTGGGAGCACAGCTAAGCTATGTCTATCAGCAAGAGGGCAAACCCCTGGTTGCATACGTTCCGCATCAGGAAAAATACCGCATGCTGATTGAAGGCTTCGAACTGAATAATGTGCCGGTAGCCGCCTCTATCGAAGGGGCGGTCATGATGGCCGAAGCATTGCGAAGGTGCCCGGTATGTTGACCGATGAAATGAAGGCCATTCTCGATGACGCCCGGAAACAGGGCTGGGTCCTGGAGCCGGAGGCCAAGCGCCTGTTGTCGCTGGCCGGCATCGATGTACCGCGGTTTGTCTGGGTCCACGACAAAGACCAGGCCCTTCAGGCGGCCGAAAGGGCGGGCTTTCCAATCGCCGTCAAGGTGGTATCGCCGGACATCTTGCACAAGTCGGATGCAGGCGGTGTGGCGGTTGGCGTCAGCGATGCCGCCGAGTTGTCAGACGTGGTGGCCAGATTCCGCTCTTTGCCCGGTTTTGCCGGCGTGATCGTCGAACCAATGGTTGCCGGCATCGAATTGATCGTAGGCGGAAAAGTCGACTACCAGTTCGGCCCGATTGTTTTACTGGGCATCGGTGGTACCGGGGTTGAAATCTACCAGGACATTGCCGTGCGGATGGCCCCCTTGTCGGAAAACGATGCCCGCTCGATGCCAGCCGGCCTTAAAGGCGGCAAGCTGCTGGAGGGCTATCGGGGATCCAGACCGGTCAACATGGATCGCTTGGCGCAACTGCTGATCCGGTTTTCAACCTTACTGTCGGCAATGGCCGATCGGGTTGAATCGATCGACCTGAACCCGGTCATGTGCACGGAAACAGACTGCATCGTTGCAGATGCTCGAATCCTGCTGGCTGCGGCAGACGCACACTCGTAACAGAGAAACGATGGACAATTCTATACAAAAACTGATTTCGGCCTTACTGATATTTGCAGCCGGAGTTTATACGGCGCATTACCTGGGCCTGATGCACAGCGCCACGAGCCCGGCAATAAGCCGGGAAAGACCGCTGCCCGAGATCACCGTCTCACCGGTGGAGTATTGGACTCTGCCCGAGACACTGACGCTCTGTGGAGAACGGATTCCGCTGGAGGATCGCCACACCTGGGAAATGCTGGATCGAGAGTTCCACATTACCCTGTGGGATCGCGCCCAGGTGGTCATGTATCTAAAACGGGCGGGGCGCTATTTCAACACCATATCCAAAAAACTGGCCGCAGCGGGAATGCCGGACGACCTGAAGTACCTGGCGGTAGCCGAAAGTGCACTGATCACCTACAGCCGGTCGGACAAAGGCGCCCGGGGTCCCTGGCAGTTTATGGTTCTGGCGGCAAGGAGCAACGGTCTGCGTCGAAACGGAGCCATCGATGAACGGTTGAATTTCGAACGATCCACCGACGCAGCCATTCGAAACCTGAAACGGTTGTACGAAAAATTCGGCTCATGGTCGCTGGCCATGGCCGCCTACAACGGCGGTGAAACCCGGCTGCGCAAGGCCATCGAAGAACAAAACACTTCCGATTACTTTCGTCTGAACCTGCCGATCGAAACCGAACGATACCTGTTCCGCATTGCAGCCATCAAGATCATCATGGAAAACTCCGAAAGGTACGGCTACACGCTAACAAAGGAAGAGCTCTACCGACCCATCCGAACCGACGCCGTTCACATCCGATTGAACGGCTCTTTGGATCTGGGGGAATTGGCAGCAGCTGTCGGCACCGATTTCAAGGAAATAAAGGAGCGGAATCCACAGTTTTTACGGGATTACATACCGCCCGGGGAGCACACGCTGTTCGTACCGGCCGGCAGCGGCATGTCGGCGGTGGCCTATCTGAGCGGCAAAAGCGAGAAGGTACAACGCGCGAAACTGGTGAGATCGGAGCGAAAAGTCGTCGATCGCCACTAAGACGGCGGTTTCAATTGCTTACCGGCGCCTGGCAGGAGACGATGGAGATACAGGAGGGCGAAGCTGAGGGCTATTTCCTCTTCAGATAAACCGACATCGCACCCAGCACCGCTTCCACGGCCACTTGGAGGTCTGCCGTCCCGGTATTCAACACCATGTCGTAGCAAAGCGGATCGTTGATATCGGCATGAAAGAACTGCCGGATGAACGCGGACCGGCGAGATTCCCTCTGCACGATTCTGCGCCGGGCCTCATCCCGGGAACAGTTGAAGACCCTGGCGATGTTGCGGGTCCGCTGATCCATCTCAGCAACTACCCTTACGCTGAATCGTTTTTCCGCCGGCAGAATAAAATTCGCACCCCGGCCTACGATCACCGCCCTGCCGTGCTCGGCAATCGAGTTGATCACCTCCATCAGGTGCATCAGATAATCATCGGGATACAGGTAATGCTTTTTGACCAGCAGCGCAATGAAATCGCTGATACCCGATAACCGCTCCTTTTCCACCGACTCCACAACGGCTGCACTCGTTTTCACGCTGCTGGCGATTTCCTTGATGATTTTTCTGTGGAAGTAATCGAAATCAAGTCTTTTCGCCAGTGTTTCGGCAACCAGGCTGCCACCGCTTCCCGGTTGCATGCTCACGGTAATTACCGAAATGCGGGAGGAGGGCCCTGCAGCGTTTTTGGAGCTGCGCTGTTTCCATCTATCCAGTTGCGCCTTGACCAGCTGTTCCAACGATTTTGCGGGTTGTTGGTTCATCAATCAGACCCTCTCAGATCACCCATCACGAGGTCGCACGTTCTATAAGCTTTTCCACAAGTTTATGGTTGTCTTCGGCGGTAATCTTTCCGGGCAGAATTTCCATGGCCTTTTCTACGGCCCGGTCGATGATTTCTTCACGAATTTTTTGTTTGGCCTTGCGCAGCTGGTTATTGATTTGATCTCTAGTTGATTCCATCAGGACCCGGCTTTCACGGTGCGCTTCATCGATGATGGCTTGCTTGCGGCTGCGCCCCTGCGCAACGATGCGCTCTTTGATCTGAATATAGCGCGATTCGCTATCTTCAATCTGCTGGCGCATCTCATCGACCTTTTGCAACACGGCCTCTTTTTCTTCCTCCAGTCGCCGAAGTTCGTAGGCGATTTCCTCTTTTCTGCCGGTGAGAAAATTCATCAAAGGCCGTCGGCCGAACTTTACGATGATGGCCGCCAGAATGAGAAAATTCACCCAACGCATCACCAGGTCGTAGGTGGTTCGCCAGCTGCCGCCGCTGTCAGCCGCCATAACTTCCGGCGCTAGCCCGAACACCGAAAAATATACGAAGAGCAGCAGCCATGAAAAAGGGATGTTGTTCAATCCTGATTTCACGAAACCGGCCTCCGGTCTAATATCTTTTCTACAATCCGCGTTGCCACCGTTTCAGACTCCGCCTGCAAACCCTTGCGCGCATCGAGGATCAGGGACGAGATTTCAGCTTCGGCTTTGCGTCGCAATCCATCGACATCGTTTCGGGCCGCCGAAACGATGTCATGTGCCTGCTGGCTGCCGTCCTCTTCCAGTTTGGCCCGAAGGTCGTTGGCGGCTTTCAAAACCTCGGTTTCTCTGCTCCGGATCTGTCGAAGACTTTCCTCCAGCTCGGCCTGCGCATCCGTCATCTCCTGTTGGATGTCCGCCACCATATCCTGCCGCTGCTGCATAACGTCGCGCAAGGGACGAATCATGATCCGATGGAAAATGAACAGAAAGATCAGAAACGAAACGAGCTGCACCAGAAAGGTTTCGTTAATGCTGATCAAAGCAATGTTGCTGACAATCTGCATCTTTTCGCTCCCGCGTGCGGGCTGGCCCCGGCGCTTCCGACCACCGCCGGTCGACTGATTCCGATGAAATTACGTAATATCAACCGGTTGGAACCGACACCGGCTACACTACAAAAAGCAGCAGGAGTGCGATCACCAGTGAGTAAATACCGGTCGATTCGGATACGGCCTGGCCGACCAGCATCGTGCGGGTCAGCAGGCCCGCTTCCCGTGGATTTTTTCCGATGGCCTCACAAGCCTTGGCTGCCACCATCCCTTCCCCGACTCCAGGACCGATCGCTCCGAGTCCCATCGATAATCCGGCACCAATGAAAGCCGCCGCTTTTACCAGATCCGCGCCTTCGATCGCCATTGTTTTCCTCCTTTATTTACACTACGAATATTAATATCAAACTGATGACCATGGCATAGATGGCTGTAGATTGTGAGACCGCCTGGCCAACGAGCATGGTGCGCATCAAATCGCCGGCATGTTCCGTATTGCGGGCAACCCAGCGAACCGCGCCTTCCGCTGCCATCCCGTTGCCGATCCCCGGACCGATGCCGCCGAATCCCGTGCTGAGCCCCGCCGCAAGCAGGGCCATTGACGCACTGAGTGCGGTCGACTCGGGAAACGATTTAAACAGCAGCACGAAGCTCACCAGCAACCCGAAAATGGACGGGGTCTGGGCCACGGCCTGTCCCACCAGCATGATCGTTGTAACATTGCCGACCGATTCCGGTTGCCTGGCAATACCCTCGCAGCTGGCACCGGCCGCCAACCCGCCACCGTAACCGGACCCAATGGCCGCCAATCCCGTACTTACTCCGGCACCGATCAGCGCAGCCCAGGTGGGAAACGTGGGCGCTTTCCCGAAATCCATAAATATCAGCATCAGGGCCACCACCATCGAAAATATCGCCGGAGTCTGACAGACAGCCGAGCCGATGAGCATGTTGGTTGTCAACCGGGACGTGGCGGCGGGTTGACGGGAAATGCCCGAACAGGCATTGCCGCCCGGAAAGCCGGAGCCGACTCCCGAGCCGATTGCACCGAACCCCATGCACAGACCGGCTCCGAAAAGCGCGGCCGCTTTCAGTTCGCCGGCGGAGGGAGTCTCGAGAAAGAGCAGCAGGATGGCAATTACCAGGGCGAAGATGGAAGCGGATTCGGCCACGGCCTGCCCCACCAGCATGTTCTTGAAGATATCCCCGGAAATTTTGGGATTGCGCGAAACGGCCATGTTGGCCTCCGCCGCCGTATACCCTTCCCCGATGGCCGCCCCGACTGCGCCGAGACCCATGGCAATCCCGCCCCCGATGTAGGCGCTGAGTCGTATGATGGGTTCGAAATCGGTCGCCATGTTCATTTCACCTGCACAGAGATGTAAACCACTGTCAGCATCGTAAAAACAAACGCTTGGATGGTGCCTACAAAGAGCCCGAAGAAAGCGTTGAGCAGCGGCGGCAAGACAACATTGTACGTCAGGTAGGAGACCACCAGGATGATGATCGATCCGCCCATGATGTTTCCGAAAAGCCGGAAGGAGATGGAGACAATTTTGGCAAGCTCACCGATCAGATTCAGGGGCATCATGAAAAAGATCGGTTGGAAATACTCCATTATATATGCCTTGAAACCCTTCGATTTGATTCCGGCATAGTGTGCGATGGCAAAACCCATCACTCCCAGGCTCAGCGGTGTGTTCAAATCCTTGGTCGGCTCCTGCAGGTAAGGAATCAACCCCAACCAGTTGGAAAGCAGCAGAAACAGGAACAGGGACACGATGAGCGGCCCGTAGGTTTTTGCCATTTCTCTGTCCAGGGCATCCTCGGTGAGATGGTAGAACTGTTCGACGAACACCTCCCCGATCACCTGCAACGGTCGGGGAACAACCCCTTTTTTGTACGTGGCAAAAATGCCGAAAACGATCAGGATCGCGAATACGATCCATGTCATCAGGATCACTTCCAGGTTCAACGTGACGGTATAGCCGAAAACCGGTATGATCAGCTGATGAATCAGCCCCAGTTCACCCATCTGATGCCACCTTACGATCGCTTATGAACAATCAACGGAATCATTTTCCATGCATGCTCCGACAAAATGACAATCTGGACCATAAAGATTCCGACAGCTGTTGCCGCAAAATCGAAGCTCTTCCCCCTGGCGGCGATAACCAAAGGAAATGCCAGGATCGCATACCGAAATATGATCGAACCGAAAGAAACCGCGGTCGCCTGCTTGCGGGATCTGCCGGCGTTAAAAGGCAGGGTAGCGCCGATCAGGACAAAGTTGATCACACTGAACACCGCTCCGAGCATCACTCCCTTACCCAGCGTCCGGTAACCTGCAAGAATGAGGATGAGCGCAACACAGATTCCCGCCACCATGGCTCGTGAGGCGTATTTTTTCTGGGTATGCCTAATCGCTTCCATTCTCCGGATCCTGTCGGTTTTTTTCTTTATCTCTGAAGATTTCCATCACCTGGCGATAGGCCACATTCGCCCCCCCGATCACACCGAGGATGGTGAAAATGGTCACGAATATGCCCTTTGTGCCCAGCCATTTATCGAGGTACAACCCCACAAAAAAGCAGAAAACGATGCAGCCGGCCATCGTCAGCCCGAGCTGCATCACAATGGTCAGGTTTTCAGCCCATGCTCGGTTCTTTTTATAGTCGAAACCCATTCAGAAAGTGCCCCGCAGCTGGACGGAGACATCCTGCCCAGATTTCACACAAAAGATTTTTGATAGCATACCAGATGAAAATTGCAACCGGTTATTCCGGATAAAGCCTTAATTATAGTTCAAATTTTATTTATTTTTTAACTCCCCGTTCATCCCTGTCCCGGCGGAAGATGCCCCCTCGGATAAGCGGGTGGCCCTATGGCTGTCACATAACAAACCGGTGAGAAAAAAACGCCGCCTGCCTTGATCGATCTGAATTTCCTTCTACTCAGGTAACCGTTTTTCTGCTACCATGTCAGCCGAACCACAATCAACCGTGCAAAGGAGGGTTTCATGGCGGTCATCACGATCTCCCGACAGTTTGGAGCCGGGGGCATCACCCTGGGAGAATTGGTTTCAACAAAACTGGGCTACCAGTTCTTTGACAACGAAATTATCCAGATGGTGGCCAAAAAGGCGAAAGTCTCCACCAACTGGGCGGAATCCATGGAAAAAGAAGCCGGTGGCAAAATCCAGCGCTTGCTATCCGGTATGATTTCCAAACGACTGGTGGACCGCATCCTGGATATAGACCACGGATATATCGACGAAGAAATCTATGTCGACCTGCTTCGCGAAATCATCGGTAAGATTGCTGCCGAGGGAAATGCGGTCATCCTCGGAAGGGGCAGCCAGTACATTCTGCAAAATGCAGATCAGACTTTTCATGTCCTGCTTGTGGCCGACAAGGATTACCGGATACGATTCATCGAAGAAAAATACCACCTGAAACCCAAGCAGGCCATTCAAATGGTCAACAACGAAGAAAGGCGACGCGTCAATTTATATCAAAAATTCGGTCGGTTAGATTACGACTCCACGGCCCACTACCATCTGATATTAAACATGCGCAAAGTAAAGCTGGATACCGCCGCTGAACTGATATGCCGCCTGGTGGAACGGGTCTCCTGAGATGTCCGCCAGCGGTAACCATACCCGTCCCAAACCAGAATCAGGTATGAATTAGATTACAGATACATCCGGCCGCGTCCGGCAGATGGATCCTGCCGGTGTGCAGCACCATGTGATACAGGGACGGATCGTCGTAGTCGGTTTTCCCAAGCTTTCGATAAAGATTCACCCTGCGCCTGTCTTCCGCATTGACGACCTGCACTGCCTTGCTGTGGGTCAGATCATAGTTTTCCTGCATGAACTTGACCCGGTTGTCGAAATCGTTAATCAGAAGGACATGGATGGCATCCGGATGTCCCCGCAAAATGTACTGACTCCCCCTGCCGATGATCACCACGTTTCCCTCTTCGGCGATCTGGGCAATGATAACCACCAGATAGTCCAGGTATAGCTTCTCGTCCAAATACCCGCTGTCACTTTTCAGAATGCGATCCACCAGTCGTTTGGAAACCATGCTGGAAATAATGCGGGAGAGCTTTCCGCCGGCTTCCTTCTCCACGGATTCCACCCAGTGGGGAGAAACATTGGCCATTTCAGCGACCATCTGAATGATATCGTCATCGGCAAAGGTGTAGCCCAATTTGTCGGCAATCATTTTTCCCAGTGTCTTCCCCCCCGCACCGAACTGTCTGGATATGGTGATAACCGCCATTGATTCCTCCTGTTTACTTGTGGCACCGAAAATCGCTCTCTGCGACGCATAGATCCAAACGGTCTTGTCGTTGCACCCCGATGAAAGCGTTACGCTTTTGGCGGAGGTATCAGCAGCGTCGGATAAACGGATTTCTCCGCGATTTCCCGCGGCGTACTGCCCATCCACCGTTCAAGCCAGGCGGCCTTGGCCGAAGAACCCAAGGCAATCATGGTGGCCTGGCACTCTCGGGCAGCCTTTTCAATTTCTACGGCCGTTTCACCAACATATACATGCGGTTCGGCCTGGATCTCCGCAGATTCAAACGCCGTGCAAATTTCGTCCAGCTTCCTTCGGGTTTCTTTGCGCGTTTTCTGAATATCCATCGCGTTGGTGCCTTTGAGTTCTTTTTCACTGACGACGTGCACCACGTGAATCTGCTGACAAAGATCTTTCATTTCTTTGAGATAGTCGACCGCCAGCAGACTGGCCGGGGACCAGTCGATCGCCAGCAGCGGCCTTTCAAAAGGCTTTTCAAAGGCAATGGCACTTTCCGACAGTTGTTTGTAGACCAGCACGGGCGTCGATGAACGCTGTAGAAGTTCGGTAACATCCGATCCGGCATACAGTTGCTCCAGAATCCCCTGATGGGGCCTTCCGATGACAATTAAATCGGCCTGCTCCTTGCCGGCGGCCGTAATCACCTCCGGAACCATACTGCCAACCACGATATAGACACCCACCTCCATGCCCTGTTCGAATAGATTCTCGGCCCAATCGATGAACCGGATATTGGCCACCTCGCGCAGGCGGCGTTCTTCCGATTTCCGGTAGCCGGTACCCCGGCGCATGGCCACCCGCTCCCGTTCAATCACGTTCATGAGCACCACGTGACCGAGGGAGGCTTTTCTCAAGCTCAGCAGGGAAAGGAGCGCATCAAAGCCGAGCTGTTCGAATTTGGTCACGAACAGGATTTTTTCTATCTTCATCACTTTTCTCCGGCGCGGTGCGGTGTTCGCTTAGCTCTCTCCCAAGACACTGCGGATGGTCGCTGCCAGTTCATCCGCTTCCACCGGCTTTTCGAGATATGCTTCCGGTTCGGGAACCGCTGCGCCACCAAACTCTGTCAGGGCTTTTTGGGAACGAAGAAACGACTTTTCGGCAATCCCGGATTGGATGATCACCGGTGTATCTTTCAATTTTGAATCCGTTTTCAAATCCCGGTACAGCTTGATACCGCTTTCCCGGGGCATCAACACATCGAGGATAATCAGATCCGGCCGTTCCTGCCGGACAAGGCTCATCCCCTCCTCACCGTTGGTGGCCTCCAGCGGAGCGTACCCGTTTTCTTCCAACACCGTTATGCTGAACATTCGAACATCCGGATCGTCATCCACAACCAGCACTTTTTTCCCCATTGGCTATCCTCCTTGGGATAATGGTGGTTATCGGCTGCCCAACCTATCACATATTCCCACAATGCTCAATTTATCCGCTTTCCCTCGGTTACCACAACTGCCGTCGTCAGCGACGCATCTGACTGCACCGCCATCGGATCCCATTTACATCGCCCATTGTGCGTACCGCTCCAGGCGCCCTCAGCCACCGGGTTCAGCGGTTTTTGCCGCGCGAAAAGGAAGCCGAACGGTGAAAACCGTCCCTGCTGCCGGTTCGGAGGTCACTGCGATGGTTCCCAGGTGCTCCTCGATCATCTTGCGGGTGTTCATCAACCCAAGGCCCGTGCCCCGGTGTCCTTTGGTGCTGAAAAACGAGGAGAATAGCTTGCTTTGGACCTCTTCGCTCATGCCCACGCCATTGTCCGTCACATCGAACCGTATCCAGCTTCCATTCTCACCGGTGGTTCTCAATCCCACCCGAAACTTTTTATCCGTGTTTTCATCGAAAAGGCAGGCATCTATTGCGTTGCTCATCAGGTTGAGCAGGACACGGTGCACCGTTCGCGGATCCATGGACACCTCTGAGATAGTGGAATCGAAATCCAGCACCAGCTCAATACCGTTATCGTCAGCAAGCTGCTTGAGAAGGTGGGCAACGTCTGCAGCAATTTCATTGGGAAAGCAGTTCTCGTATTCCGGGACTCTTTCCTTGGCAAACGTCAGCAAATCCATCACCAACTCGGATGTCCGGTCGATGTTGCGCTTGATCGATTGCCAGCCGCTTTTCAGTTTTGCTGTGTCGTTGCGTTTAAGGCCAATGTCCACCAGATAGCTGCCACCTTTCAGGCCGTGCAGAATATTTTTAATCCCGTGAGCAAGACCGGCCACCGTCTGTCCGATGGCAGCCAATCGTTCAGACTGAACCAGTTCCTGCTGCAGGCGCTTGATCTCCCGCAAATCCTGAAAAAATGCGACAGCACCCATTTTGCGGCTTTTTTCAGTGAGAATCGTACCGGAAAACCGTACCGGAATCTGTTCTCCCTGTTGGGATACAATGAGCGTTTCCCGCCACGGAAATTCCCTGACGCTTTTGTCGGCGGCCATTGCCCGTTGAAAACCCTCGGCCAGCTCCGGGGTCATCAGATCGGGCAAACCCATCCGGTTGATCACTTCTTGCTGGGGATATCCGAAAATCTTTTCGGCACCGGGGTTGAAGATCACGATACGCAAGTCCTGATTTGTCGCAACGATGCCGTCATTGGAACTGCGGATCAGTTTAATCTGAAAGCTCGACTGCCTTCGCAATTCGCGGGTGGCAACATCGACCTTCGTTTCCAGATCCAGCGTGTATTCCTTGAGCTGTCGCTTGACCTCCAGTCTCTCCCGGGCCCTTTTCAGGCTGACGGCAAGTGCCTTGTCCCTTACCGGCTTGTTGATGAAATCCGACGCCCCTAGCTGCAACGCTTCGATGGCAGTATCGATATCCCCGTGGCCGGTGACGATGATCACCTCCGACTCGTCACCGTGCTGCTTGATTGCCCTGAGCACATCGATCCCGTCCATCCCGGGCATCTTGACGTCGGTTAAAATGATGTCCGGCTTTTCCTCTTCGAAGATGGCAAGGCCTTGCTGTCCTTCGGTTGCCGTCAGCACTTCGTGACCGTCGGCTTTCAGTGAAAGGCTCAGCACCCGCAGGATATCGGTCTCATCATCGATCAGCAGTATTTTACTCATGACGCTTTCATCTGTTTGTGGTTCCGTGCAACCGGGAATCGGAGCGTAAAGGTCGTTCCTTCTCCGACTGTGCTGTTGATGTCGATGATACCGTCGTAGTCCCGAACGATACCGTAACTGATGCTCACCCCCAAACCGGTGCCCTTGCCCACCTTCTTGGTGGTAAAAAACGGCTCGAACAGTTTTGCGATCACCTCCGGGGGCATTCCGATGCCGGTGTCGGCAACGGTTACCACGACCTCACCTGCCTCGGCAAAAGACCGGATCGCAATCAGTTTCTCGGCGGTTTTGTGCTCCGGTATGCTGCATTTCTCGTCCATGGCATCGAGGGCGTTGGTCACAAGGTTTATAAAAACCTGCTCCAGGCGGTTGTGATCGGCCATGATGAAGGGGATGTCCGGATCGAGATCCAGCTGCAACCCGACCTTGTGGATCTTTAGCTGATGACCGAGCACCTTGAACACATCCCGAATCGGATCGTTGATGCGAACTTTGCTTCTGGTCACTTCGGATTGTCGGGCGAAGTCACGCATGTGTTGAATGATGCCCGATGCTCGCTGGACGTTACTGGCGATATCGCTCGTCATGGAAACCAGATCTTCTTCGGCAATCGCCTGGCCCCGCTCGATCATCTTGGCGAAGTAATCCGCACAAACCTGGATGACATTCAGCGGCTGATTGATCTCGTGGGCAATTCCCGCAGCCATCTGACCCAGGGTGGTCATCTTGCTGGCCTGAATCAGCTGGGTTTCTTTTTCAACACTTTCGGTGATGTCGGTGGTGGAGGCAATGACCACATCGCTTTCACCGTACCTGGCTTGGCTGATGTTGACATTTACGTAAAACGGCTGTCCGTTCTTGCGGTAGTGCCTGCGTTTGGTGTAGAGCAGCGACCGGTCCCTGGACAGAGATTTGAGCCCTTCGGCCAGTTCTTCGTCGCTTTCGTCTCCAAGCTCGAGAAACAATCTGCCGAGCAACTCTTCCCGGCGGTACCCGTAGCTGTCCTGCGCGCGTTGATTGGTATCCAAAATGGAATGGGTGCGGCTGTCGAGAATAAAGATAGGGTGCGGATCGCTGTTGAACAGTGTGCGATACTTTTCTTCCGACTTGATATACTGCTCCTGAAGCATGGCGTTTTCGATGGCCACACCGATGCGGTTTCCAATCAATTCGAGGACGTGTCGGTCCTGAGGGGAGAATTGCTTCGGCTGCCGGCTACCGATGCGGATCACACCGAAGGTGCTCTTCTCTTTGGTGCTGATGGGGATATAGGCCAGCGAAATCAACTTTTCCTGCTCCAGAAAACAGATTTCGTCCGTGCACCCATCCGGCAGTTCTTCGAAAATCGTGAACTCACCGGTCTGCGCCACATGGTGAATGATGCTGCTCTGGTCGACTTGATCAATCTGGCGGCAGGCGCTGTCGGATATCCCGGAACTGTGACGCAGGCGAAAACTGCCGTCCTCTTGCGCCAGGTAGATACATATTCCGTCCGCCGCCAGAAAGTTTTTGACTTCCTCTATGGCCGAATGAATCCGCTCGAAAATGTCCGCCGGCGCATTCAGGGCTGTGTAGATGGAACACAGCGTGCTCAACTCCCGGGTGTGCTTCTCGCGTTCCTCTTCGGCCCGTTTGTCTTCGGTCTTGTCCCAAAGCGTTTCTATAGCGCCGATGATACTGCCCAGAGGGGATTTGATGGGTGCGGCGGTAAACCAGAACCACCTCCCCTTTTTTCCGATATCCGGGAAATACCCTTCGGCCTCGTAGGCTCCTTCGATCAGTGCCGATTTGCGCCACTTGCTGCCGTAAAGTTTCCGAATTTCCGATTCTGGAATCTGGTCCACGATGACATCGGCCATGGTGTACCGCTCGTTGCGGTAAAACGACATCCACTGTTTGTTGGTGCCGACCATCTTGTCCGCAGGGGTTCCGGTAAGCTTTTCCAGGGCCCGGTTCCAGTGCGTAACGCGGTGGTTCTTGTCGATGACAAATGTCGGCATGGTGCTGCCCTGGACGATCTGCGACAGGGTCTGTTCACTTTTGGCCAACTCCTTGGCTGTTTCCGTCAGCAAGCGGGTGTGCTTTTCCCTGCTCTGCTCGGCCAGCTTATCTTCCGTCTTGTCCCACAGCGTTTCGATCGCACCGATGATGCTTCCGTCCGGAGCTTTGATGGGGGCGGCGGTAAACCAACACCACTTGCCATTTTCGCCCAGGTTGGGGAAAAACAATTCCGCTTCATACGCTCCCTCAATCAGTGCTGATTTGCGCCATTTCCGGCCATAGAGCTTTTTGATCTCCTCCTCATCGATCTGATCCAGGATAACGTCCGCCATGGTGCGCCGCTCCTGCAACCAGAAAGGAGCCCACTGCCGGTTGGTGCCGACGATCTGCTCCGCCGTGGTTCCCGTCAACCGCTCCAGGGCCTGATTCCAGTGGGTAACCACGTGGTTCTTGTCGATGACAAACGTGGGGATGGTGCTTCCCTGGACGATTTGCGACAGAGTCTGTTCGCTTTCGACCAGCTCCCGCTCGATATGCAGGTAGCGGCTGTTGCGCCGTTTCATGATATCGGCCAGCTGATCGGCAAATTGCTCGAACAAGGAGCTGATCTGCGGGGTGAGCTGCTCTTTTTTAACAAGCTCCTTCAGCGCCCTGCGCTTTTCCATCTCCAGCTGCAGCGAACTCCAAAGACCCCGGGCTTCGATATGATCGATGAGCTGGACACTGGCTGGTTTGGTCTTCCGGATCATATCGGAGAGGGTCGGGTTGTTGGTAATTTCGACTAGCAGCTGCAGGTTTTCCAACCGCAGCAGGTCCCGGTAGTCGGAAGTCGTGTAGATGCCCATTTGGGCTGCGTACCGAAACCCTTCAGCCTGCTCGTCGGCGTCGGCCACTCCTAAAATGGTCGGGCTGTGATCCAGGAAATTTTTGTCGAAGAGAAACTGCAGCAGGAGTTTGCAGAACTTGCCGCCACCAATGATGGCGATGTTGGAGTTTAAAATGTTTTCAATCACGATAGTGTCTCAACAAACATGGTCCGAACGGGCCGGGCGGCGATCGTTCCTCCCTGAGTATCCGCCAGCATTAAAAGTACATCAAGGTGATCACTATAAAGCACGGGATGAGAAATACCAAAGAATATTTCAGAATATAACCAAAAAAACTCGGCATGGGAGTACCGGCCTCTTCGGAAATGGACCGAACCATAAAATTCGGCGCGTTACCGATATAGCTGCAGGCCCCGAAGAAGACTGCCGCGGATGAAATCGCTTTCAGATAAACGCCATTTTCCGCCATCAGCAGCGGTACCGCAGCCGATTCGGACATTCCGGGGTAAAAACTGCCCAGCGCAGTGTTGAAGAAGGTCAGGTACGTCGGGGCATTATCGAGAAAGCTGGAAAGGACCCCGGTGACCCAGAAGTAATGCATGGGCGCGGTGACACCATTGACCAGGAATGCCAGCGCACCCTGGGAGCCTGCCTTGAGAATCAGCAGGCACGGGATCATCGTGATAAAAATACCGATGAATAGATAGGCGACCTCTATGATCGGAAACCAGGTGAAATCGTTGTCATCTCGCAGGGCTGTCGGAGTAGTGGTCAAAGACAGGATGCCGAAGGCGATCAATAAAACGTCCCGCACCCAATCCTGAACGGCACGGTGAACACCCAGCGTATTGATCTCGCCCCAGTCGACCATTCCGCTCATCAGCACAGCGGCAATCACTCCGCCGAGAAAAATAAAATTGTGTGTGCCCTGCAGGCGGAGGGGCTCTTTCTTCCCCTGCTCCTCGGCACCGGCGACCTGCTCCTTCCGATAAAAATAAAGGTCCATAAAAAAGTAGGTGATCAGCAGGATCAGGGTAACCGTGAGCATGTGCGGAAGGATCCTCACGGTCCAGAAGAAAGAGACGCCGTGCAGATATCCCAGGAAAAGCGGCGGGTCTCCCAACGGGGTGAGCGAGCCGCCTACGTTGGCGATCAGAAAGATGAAAAACACCACCATGAAGGTCCGGTTCTTCCTGTGGCTGTTGGCACGCAAAAAGGGGCGAATCATCAACATGGCCGCTCCGGTGGTCCCCATCCAGGAGGCCAGCAGGGTGCCGATCACCAGCAAAACCAGATTGACAAACGGCGTTCCGCGCAGTGTTCCTCTCAACAAGATGCCACCGGAAATCGTATAAAGCGACCAGAGCAATATGATAAAGGGGACATAGTCCGCTAGAACGATATGCAGGATCTCATAGAGGGCCACCGACTTGAAGGCGGCCAGAAAAGGAATTCCAAAAGACATGGCCCAGGCAACGGAGACTTTGCCGAAATGATGATGCCAGAATTCCGGAGCCAGCAGGGGAAACAGCGCAATGGACAGCAGCATGCAGGCGAAGGGGATACAACTCCACAGCGGAAGCACCTGTCCCAGGTTTTCGTGCCCGTGTCCCGGTGCGCTGTGGGAGGCACCATCGGCAAGTGACGGTTCGCCGTGCGCTTTCGCCTCGGATTCGTCTGGCCGGGTGTCGGCCGGAACCGAATCACCGATCTTCGCCGAAGATGCGTGCATCGGTGCTTCTGGATGCCCGGCAGCCAGGACAGCGGCCGAAAGACCAAAAAGGCCGAGGATGACGATAGCCGCCATTTTGATCTTCAGTTGCATGAATCCACTCTTCCCAATCTTCTTTGTAAAAGGAACCGTCGAACCGGTGCGCAGCATTGGTACAACAGATGTTTGACAACTGAAACGGCGGCATCCCGCCCGACTGCAGTTGCGCGTGTCGCCCCGGTCCAGATGTCGATAAATGCAGAAACGGCTGATTTTGGGTTTCGGTGACCGTGGATCGGGGAAATCCGATGCCGTACTGTTCATCAAATAACACCCGGCATGTCAAGGAAATAAAGATGGCGGGGAAGGGACTTCTGTGCTGCCACGATCTTCACAGCGGCTGCCTCGGGCCGCCGTTGCCGAAAGGACCTGCAGTGGCAGGAACCCGGCCGCAGGCGGTTGGCCGGCTTTGCAACAACAAAGTCATCATTGACAGGGAAACCGTTTTCTCTTATTGTTTACTGTTTTGATCGATTCAGCGAGGATGGGATGTTTCAAACCATACAATCGGCTACAGAAATGCAGCGACACGCCGATGACCTCAGGCGGAAGGGCAAACGAATTGCGCTCGTTCCGACAATGGGTTTTCTTCACGAAGGCCATCTTTCGTTGATGCGCGTGGGCAGGCAGCTGGCCGATGAACTGGTGGTGAGCATCTTCGTCAATCCCACCCAGTTCGGCCCGGGGGAAGATTTCGAAACATACCCGCGCGATCTGGACACCGATCTCGATCTTTGCCGCCGAGAAAAGGTGAACATCGCGTTCACGCCATCACGATCTGAAATGTACCCGGAGAACTACCAGACGTCTGTTCGACTCGATGAACTTCCCAACCACCTGTGCGGCCTCTCGCGCCCGGTATTTTTTACCGGCGTGGCCACCGTCGTGACCAAGCTGTTCAACATGGTAAAGCCGCACATTGCCGTTTTCGGTGAAAAAGACTACCAGCAGCTGCTGGTCATCCGCCGGATGGTAAAGGATTTGAACCTGGACGTCGAGATCGTCGGCAGCCCGCTCGTCCGGGAGGCGGATGGCCTTGCTATGAGTTCCCGCAACAATTACCTTACAGCGCAGCAGCGGCCGGCCGCTCTGTCGCTGTATCACTCTATTTGCAAAGCACGGCAACTGGTTGACAGCGGCATCCGCGAGTCGGGCCGGATTCTATCCGAAGCGGTAAAAATCATAGGCGCGCACGCTGAAAACGATATCGACTACCTGGCGATCTGTGACACAGAAACCCTGGACCATGTTGATGTCATCGAACGGCCGGTGCTGATGGCGCTGGCAGTGCGGGTTGGATCCGTCCGCCTGATCGACAACAGCGTGCTCGAACCGAATCGGCAGGACGGATAACCGCTGCTGTTTTACCTGTCGGCCATGCACCATGCACAATCAAAGGAGACCGTAGATGAGCAAAGAGCAATTCTTCTTCACCTCCGAGTCGGTTACCGAAGGTCACCCGGACAAGGTGGCCGATCAGATATCCGATTCCATCCTGGATGCCATCATGGTGGAAGATAAAAACTGCCGTGTGGCCTGTGAAACGTTGGTCACCACCGGCCTGGCGTTCATTGCCGGGGAGATCACCACCGATTGCTACGTCGAGATGCCGCAGATCGTCCGTGACACCATCAAAGACATCGGCTACCACTCCTCCCTGATGGGATTTGACTGGCAGACCTGCAGTGTTATCACCAGCATCGACCACCAGTCTCTCGATATCGCCATGGGCGTGGACAAGGGCAACGGCCTGTACAAGGAGCAGGGGGCCGGTGACCAGGGGTTGATGTTCGGCTATGCCTGCAATGAAACCCCCGAGCTGATGCCGATGCCGATCATGTTCGCCCACAAGATCTGCCGGAGGTTGGCAGAGACACGAAAAAACGGTTCTCTCGATTTCCTGAGACCGGACGGCAAATCCCAAGTCACCGTGGAGTATGAAAACGGCACTCCCAAGCGCATCGACGCGGTGGTGGTAGCCGCTCAGCATAAACCGGACGTCGAACAGGAAGAAATGCGGGAAGCCATCATCAACACCGTCATCAACAAAGTCCTGCCAGTGGAAATGCTCGACGGCAACACCCGTTACTACGTCAACGCCACCGGGCGGTTTGTCACCGGCGGACCCATGGGGGACTGCGGGCTGACCGGTCGAAAGATCATTGTGGACACATACGGAGGCCAGGGAAGCCATGGAGGGGGCTGCTTTTCCGGCAAGGACCCCTCGAAGGTCGACCGCAGTGGGTCCTACATGGCACGCCACATCGCAAAGAACATCGTGGCGGCTGGTCTGGCAGCTAAATGTGAAATCCAGATCGCCTATGCCATCGGCGTATCCAAGCCGGTCTCCTTGATGGTGGACACCATGGGAACCGGCAAGGTCGACAAAGAGCGCATCAAGAAAATCATCGGTGAGTGTTTTGACTTGAGACCGGCCGCCATCATCGAGTATCTCGATCTGCTGCGGCCCATTTACCGCCAAACATCTGTTTACGGACACTTCGGTCGCACCGAACCCGAATTCTCATGGGAGCAAACCAACATGGCGGATAAAATGCGCGAGTTGGCCGGAATCTGACCAAAACAAGGAGAAGCAAAAAGAATGGACTATGATGTAAAAGATCTGAATCTAGCCAAAGACGGCAAACTTCGCATCGAATGGGCCAACCACAACATGGCGGTGTTGAATCGCATCCGGAAACAGTTCGCCAAAGAAAAACCGCTGAAGGGTGCCCGCGTCGCAGCCTGCCTGCACGTTACGACTGAAACGGCCTCCCTGATGCAAACCCTGAAGGCGGGGGGGGCCAAGGTGGTCTTATGCGCCTCCAATCCGTTGAGCACCCAGGACGATGTGGCTGCTTCCCTGGTAAAACATGACCGCATACCCGTGTTTGCCATAAAGGGTGAAAACAACCGGACCTACTACAAACATATTCATGCGGCCCTGGACCACAAACCCCAATATACGATGGATGACGGCGCTGACCTCGTTTCGACTTTGCATTCAGACCGCAGCGACTTAATTGGAGGTGTGAAGGGCGGAACCGAAGAGACTACCACGGGTGTTATCCGATTAAAAAGCATGGCAGCCGGTGGTGTGCTGCGCTATCCGATCATCGCCGTTAACGATGCGCAGACCAAACACTTTTTCGACAACCGGTACGGTACCGGACAGAGCACCATTGACGGAATCGTCCGGGCCACCAATCGTCTGCTGGCCGGCAGCAACTTTGTGGTGTGCGGTTACGGCTGGTGCGGCAGAGGTGTGGCCATGCGGGCCCGCGGAATGGGCGCTGCAGTTATCATCACCGAGGTGGATCCCCTTCGCGCCCTTGAGGCGGTGATGGATGGTTTTGCAGTAATGCCGATTCGCCAGGCGGCGAGGATCGGGGACTTTTTTTGCACCCTTACCGGGGATATCAATGTTATTCGCAAAGAACACTTCCAGCTGATGAAAGACGGCGCCATCGTTTCCAATTCGGGCCATTTCAACGTCGAGCTGGACCTGGAAGGCTTAGAACAAATCTCAAAATCCCGCCGCCGGATCCGCTCCTTCGTGGAAGAATTCACCCTGGAAAGCGGTCGTCGGGTGAATGTGCTGGGGGAGGGTCGACTGATCAACCTGGCCGCAGCCGAGGGCCACCCATCCAGCGTCATGGATATGAGTTTCGCAAACCAGGCGTTGTGCCTGGAATTCATGGTCCGCAGAAAATCTGCCCTCGAAAAGACGGTGCATCCGGTTCCGGAAAAAATTGACAAACAGATCGCCCGTGAAAAACTGGTGTCGATGGGAATCAAGATCGACCGGCTTACAGCAGAGCAGGCCAAATATCTGGCATCCTGGGAGATGGGGACCTGAGCGGTATGCGCCGGGTCGGAAATAAACGGTTGCGTGTCGGGCCAACCGCCTATTTCGGCGCATCGAGTACAATGACCACCCGGCATTGACGTAAAAACAGAAGGTGCTCGGATGACTTGCGGATTCTGGCAGCGTCCGCATTTCCGATAACGATGTCGCACTGGCCCAACCCATCGGTTCGCAGGCCTTTGACGATCAGCGGGGCATCTCCGATCCGTGGATTTACGACCGCGGCATCAAAGTCGGTTTCATAAGCGCTCATTCCCTTCTGCACGGCATACTCCCGGCTGGCAAATGCCGGCCCGTATACATCCCGGCCGTTTTCATCCAGGATTCTGGGAGCCATGGCCGGCTGCGTTCCGATATTTCTCGCATCGACCACCAACCCTGTATAGGCATCCGGATCGGCTGTTTCGGCCGGTGCATTCTTTCCGGGCATTACCCTGGTTATTGAATCGACATGGATGATTTCCCGCGGCAATACCAGCTGGGCAAATCCTCCGTGGAGTTGGAACCGCAAAGAAACCGTTAGGGTGCCCTTATCGTCCAGCCGCCTCGAATCTTCCACCTCCGGGGATGCGTACACCATTTCGCGGGCTTTGACGAGAAGCTGAGGATCCCTGGCGGCCAGGTCCTCCATACGGAACTGCGAATCGATGCGTACCTTCTGCAGGATGTTGAAAAGATTCTGCCCCGCATTGAGCATGGCAATCGAATAGACGGCCGCCTCGGCATCGGTTGCATTCGGCGCCTGTTTGTCAACCGGGGAGCCGGACCCACTGGTGATGATCTCTCCTGCAGACCAGTTGATCCGGCCATTGGGCGACCGAATGATGTACTGCGCCGAATCGCTTAGGCTTACCGCGCCGAAAAATAAAGCCAAAACGAAGACGGTCTGCAGGGCTGTCCGAACCCCCGCCATGGATGAGCGCACAGCCGTCCGGACCGGGATCTCCCGCAGATGGCTGCCGGTCAAAGGGTCCTTCGCTTTTTCTGCCTTTGACTGACCTCCCGCTTCAGACCTTACCACCGCTCCAACGCAATTTGGCCTTGAGAACATCATAGTAGTGCTTGTTGGGCTCCGATATCATGTAGATCGGATGCGGACCCTTCTGGACGATGATCGTGTCCTTGTCGTCGATTTCCATCCCCTGCTGGCCGTCAAAGGTCAGCATGATGTCGGCAGATCTTTTTTCCAGGTTGATCGTAATGGTGGAGGCGTCCGGTATGATCAGGGGACGATTGGTCAAGGTAAACGGGCAGATCGGCGTCATGACAATCGCCGGTACCCCGGGGTGCAGCACCGGCCCGCCGGCTGCCAGGGAGTAAGCAGTGGATCCGGTGGGTGTGGCCACGATCAGTCCGTCGGCTCGATAGGTGGTCAGATACCGTCCGTCGATGGACGTATCGATACTCGCCAATCTGGCCAGCGCTCCCTTGTTGATCACCACGTCGTTGAGCACGGTTTCGGTAGCCCGCTGCCGGTCCTTGCGAATCACTTGTACCAGCAGCCGCATCCGGGGCTGGGTGTGGAACGTGTTGTTCAGTATCGATTCGAGAACCTCATAGAGGCGATCTTCGGCTATTTCGGCCAAAAACCCGACTTCACCGAACTTGACTCCCAAAATCGGAATTCGCTGGTCTCCGATCCAGCGCACGGCACTCAGAAACGTACCGTCGCCGCCCAATACCAGGATACAGAACAGATCCGCCGGCGCGTTGCGGTCACCGGTCAGCATTCCCCGCTGGGGCGGCGTGCTCTCCTTGCGAAGGGTCTGCACCTTTCTTTCCCGGAGCCATCGCTCCAGGTCATCTGCTTTCCGACTTACCTGCGGATCGGCTTTTACGACAATTCCGATATTTTTCAAATCTGCGGCCTCTGATCGTCTGCGCAACAAACGTTACTACCCGATAATACTGAAGTCCTCATAACGTCAACTGTCTTAAACCGCAAGCTAATTTTCCTATCGTCGCTCACCTGCACCCCTTCGTGCAAGAGGAGACGCGGCCGCTGATCGATCGCTGGCTCCCAACCATTGTTTGCAATTTATGAATGGTTTTTGTATAATAACCAGGATGTTAACACATAGTCGACTACTACTCACAAGGAGGAGGCCATGAAAAAACCGATCACCGTCGCGATGCTCGCACTGCTGTTGGTCATTGTCACTTCCGGCACCGGACTGACCTTCGGCTTGGAATTCGCCGGAGGTGCTTGGAACCAGTCGCCAGCTGGACAGCTGGGTTATGAAGAACCTCCGGTTACCGGTATAACGCTGGATTTGGAGCAGGACCTTAAATACACTGATGAGTGGCGGTTCTTCGGATGGATCGACATTGATATGCCGTTGTTCATCCCTAATATCTATCTGATGGCCACCCCGGTGGAGTTTGAAGGCAACGGAAGCAAATCCGTCGATTTTAAATTCGGTGATACAATTATCAACGGTTCCGCAGGGTTCTTCTCGAAGCTCACGCTGAACCATGCCGACATCGCCCTTTACTACGGCATCCCCCTTCTGGAAAAGGCAACATTGGAAACCCTCAACATCGATATCGGCCTCAATATCCGAATCTACGACATCGAAGCCCAAATCGTCGGAGAGGAGGCAAGCACATCCACGCCGATCGACATTACAGAGTCTGTCACCCTGCCGATTCCCCAGGTCTTTTTAGCCCTGCAATTTCGCCCCCTAGACTGGCTGGCGCTTGAAGCCGAGGGCCGGGGTATTTCCATCAGCAGCAACAAAGCCTACAGCCTTATCGGCCGGTTGCGCTGGAACGTGGTGGGACCCCTGTTTTTTACCGGGGGATACCGTTACGACAAGATCGATATCGATGAAGAAGATGTGCGGATTGACATCGATATCAGCGGACCCTTTGTCGAAGCCGGATTTGCCTTCTAATTCATCCGGTTATCGCAAAAAGCGCACAACTCTTTCACACCCATTCGACCCGGAATCGGGCCATTTACCCGACGGCCCGATTCCGGCTTTCCGGCGATATCTGCCTTCCTTTTTCTTTCTATAATTACAAACCCTGCTTCAAATTATAACAATCCGAGCTGGATCCCAAAAATTTTTTTATAAAAAACCGCTTGACATTTCGAATCCGGATCTTTATATAGTTCACACTATGAATAATTATTTGGATAGATCTGCGCCCTCGGTAACGCCATTTCAGCTGCAGCAGTTTCAGTCGCTGATCACTCGTCTCTTTCAATGCTGCCAGGAGCGGATGCAATACCAGTGCGAACGGTTTGACATGCCCGATGCTGAATTGCGCTGCCTGATGTTGTTCGGCCAGGAGCGCTACCTGACACCCAAGGGCATCGCGCACAAGATGAACGTGGTGAAAAGCCGCATTACCAAAATCATCGACGGGCTGATCAAAAAAGGGCTCGTGCACCGCATCAAAGATCCGGAGGACTCGCGAATCAGCCTACTGAGCCTGACTCCGAAGGGCCAGAACAAACTGACGGAAATCAACCGCTTCCTCGATGAGGTCCATGAGCAGGTGCTGCAGCAGATGCCG